>Ga0187861_10000064_pt1 | contig 138443 bp, 122 predicted proteins | sample June2016WEW_10_1_3_FD_132986 | JGI IMG/M metagenome (GOLD analysis project Ga0187861, IMG submission 132986) | Peatland microbial communities from SPRUCE experiment site at the Marcell Experimental Forest, Minnesota, USA - June2016WEW_10_100 | ecosystem: Environmental > Terrestrial > Soil >...
ACCTCATAGTTATCAAAGGTTGTTTTTTGGGGAAGGATAGTTTCCAGCAGTTCCCGCAGCTTGGGGATATCCCACTGTTTATTGCCCAGGTCATAAATAAGCTGTCCCACGGTCTCTTCAGGCTTTACCTTAAAGACGTCATAGAAGGAACGGCTGACTGAGACCACCCTTAAATCCTGATCCAAAGAAATTAGGGGTTCACGCACGGTGTTGATGATGCTCTCGGCGTATTCGCGGGCTTCATCTTCGGATTGTTTAATTACTTCCAGTTCTTTACTGTTTTTTTTCCGGACCATTTTCTGTCTCCCTGCGCTCGGTGATGCTTTAGCTACCTGCTGACCGAGTTCATCACTTATGGGACTGTGCTTTCTCGATGGTGTCTTGGTTTTGTCAGCTTTTCTCATTTTCATTCTTCATATGACCTGCCCGCGACGAGGATGCCGGCGGCCAGTATCACGAAAATCAATATGAGTACACGTGAAGACAGATTACCTTTGGTGCCCTTAATTTTCACAGTCATAAGCCCCTTCAATCACAATCACGTCACAACAAGTACAAGGACAAGCATCGCTATCATTGCCATAGCCTCCAATGCCCTCATTTGGTCATTTGCCTCCCCCCCAGGCTAAATAATACTTCAAGTTAAGAGTTAGATTTCGTATATGTCTTTACATATAACTGTACTACCTCCCACACACATAGTCAAAGCATTTTAGGGCAATAATAGGGAAAGTCGTAACATGAATGCCTGCATTACTCACACTGCCAATGAACAATTTAATTCTATTTTCTTCGGGCCTCGCATCCGATGGTTCACTTAGGAAAATGAATTCAATATTACTACCAACATAGGCCTTGCCTTATTACCTGAAGACGGCAATGATCCTGAAGCCTTGCTGAACAGCTCCGACAGGGCAATGTACCGGGTCAAGGAAAACGGGGGCAACGACTATCGATTCTTGCCTTGAAACGGCTTCATCATCAGCCTTGATATAATATAGGTTGATGAAAAACTCGGATATAGCGACGGTATTCGAGAATATCGCCGACCTGCTCGATCTCAAAGGAGATAACAAGTTTAAGATCCGTGCCTATGCCCGCGCCGCGCAGGTGATTCACCATCTTCCCGAAGAGATGGAACTGATGCACGAGGAGGGCAAGGACCTTCAGGATATAGCCGGCATCGGAGACGCCATCGCTAAAAAATCCGTGGAACTGATAACCACCGGTAAGCTCAAATTTTACGAAGACCTCAAAGCTGAGTTTCCCCAGGGCATCATCAACCTTCTGGATATTCCGGGCATCGGGCCCAAGACTGCCTATCGGCTGGCCACTGAGTTGAATGTGGGCTCGGTCGATCAGTTGGAACAGGCCATAAAGGACGGCCGGGTAGCGTCGCTGGAACGTATGGGTGAAAAAACTGCCGCCAATATACTTCATTCCATCCAGGTCTTCAGGCGCAAGGATAGGCGCATTCCACTGGGCGAAGCCCTGCCGGTTGTCGAGGAGATACTGGACTCTCTGCGCCATATCGCCGGAGTAAAAAACCTGATGCCGGCGGGCAGCCTGAGGCGCTTCAAGGAAACGGTCGGAGATATCGATATGATGGGCACGGCGGACGATACGGAATCAGTCATCCAGGCCTTCGTAAAACTGCCGCAGGTAAGAGAGGTGCTTTCACAGGGTCCGACCAAGGCCAGCGTGATATTGCCCAAAGGCTTGCAGGCTGACCTGAGGATGGTGGAGCACGAGGACTTCGGCTCCCTGCTGCAGCACTTCACCGGGAGCAAGGAGCATAATGTGGCCCTTCGTACCAGGTCACAGAAGCAAGGGCTCAGCCTGAGCGAATACGGCATTACCGATGTCAAGACCGGGAAGGTAGAAAAATTCGCAGACGAAGAGTCGTTTTATAACTTTCTCGGTCTGCAATATATCCCTCCCGAAATCAGGGAGGACATGGGAGAGATAGCGCTGGCAGAGAAAAATGCCATTCCCCGTTTGATAGAAGTCGGGGATATCAAGGGCGACCTCCATGTTCACACGGTCAGCAGCGATGGAAACGATACGCTAGAGGACATGGTTGGGGCGGCTAAAGCGCTGGGATACGAATATTTGGCCATAACCGACCATTCCAGCGGACGCAACATAACGTCCGACAAGAAAATAGAACGCCTTGCCGGACAGATCGCCGAGATCAAACGCCTAAACAAAACAAATATGGGGATTTACCTGTTAACCGGTGTGGAAGTTGATATAAGGGCCGACGGCAGCCTCGACCTTCCCGATGAGGTGCTGGCGGAACTTGATATAGTGGTAGCCTCCGTTCATTCCTCCTTCCTGCAAGATAGGGCCACTATGACCGAACGTATCATCGGAGCTATCAGAAATCCCCACGTAGATATTATCGCCCACCCTACAACGCGTAAAATAGGTGAGCGCGAGCCGGTAGACGTCGATCTAGAAGCCGTTTTTCTAGCTGCCGCTGCCAACGGCAAGGCGCTGGAGATCAATGCTATGCCGGACAGGCTGGACCTCAAGGACCTGCATGCCTACCGCGCACGTGAGCTGGGGGTGATGCTGGCTATCTGCACCGATTCCCATGCGGCCTGGCACCTTAATATGATGCGCTTCGGCGTGGGGGTAGCCAGGCGTGCCTGGTGCCAATCAAAAGATATTTTGAATACAATGCCCCTGAATGATCTGCTTAAATTCTTGAAGAGGGTAACATGATTGAATCAAAGGCTTATGGAGAAGTCCTTCAGATCAGGATGAGCCGCTACCCGGATTTCCCGCCTGCCATGTGGGTGTGCGCCTACCTGGTCGATGGCCTGCTAATGGACAGCGGCCCCGCCTATACCGCACAGGAGCTCACGGATTTTCTGAAAGACAGGGGCGTCAAGACGGTGGTGAACACGCACTATCACGAGGACCACATATCGGCCAATAAATTCCTCCAGGATGCATATGGCGTGGAGATATTCGCACATCCTCTGGCCATTGATAAAATCAAAAGGCCGGCCAGCCTATACCCTTATCAGGAGGAGGTATGGGGCTATCCAATCCCGAGCCTTGTAAAGCCTATAGGTGATTTCGTTGAGACGGGGAAATACCGCTTCGAAGTGATCCCCACGCCGGGCCACGACCTGGACCACATCTGCCTTTTCGAGCGATCACAAGGCTGGCTGTTCACAGGAGACCTGTACGTAACTACGCGGCCCATGGCCTCCCGTCCCATGTTCGATATGCCGCAGATCCTAGAGGACTTGAAAAAAGTCCGGGCGCTGAACCCGCGCATTATATTTCCGGCTCCCGCCCATGTAGTGACCGAACCGGCCGAAAAGCTGGACAAGGCCATCGATTACCTGGAGAAGGTAGACATCAGGGTAGCGGAGCTTCACAGCAGAGGAATGGATACAGAGCAGATAAGGCAGGAGATTTTCGGTGCTGAAAGCATAATAGCGGAGATGACGCAGCAGCAATTTTCATCTCTGAATATAGTCAAGTCTTTTCTTAAGAAATATGAACAATAACCCGAATATTGCCGACCAAAGCGAAGAGAGGGCAGCGGCGCTTGCCGGGGATGCCCGTGCCATCCAGCACCTCAAAAATGCTGTGAACGACGGCCGCAACTGGTACGTGGCCCTTCTGGAAGCCATCCGTCTCTGGCGCAGCCCGGAAGAGATTTACGATGGCTCGAATTACAAGTACCTGCTGGGTGGTGAGGCCTTCGACTGGCTGCGCCTGGCCGAGCGGCTGTGCATTGAGATCGAGGACAAGATACCTAAGGAAGAGCTTCTTAGCCTTCTGTTTTTCGATAAGCCGCCCGTTAAAATGACCGAAGTCGAATTCAAGGAGGCGCTGGGCCCTGCCAAATACCGCGCCTACCTAAACTATCTCTACGGTGTGCTGACTGAGCAGGCATTGATACTTGCCAATATATACGAGGTCCGCAAACGGAGCATCGTGGCCTTAAAGCCTGAAGATGAGTCCGAGCAGGCCTACCGCCGCGTCTACAGGATGAGTCCGGCCGAGCTGCTTCAGGAATTTCAGAAGGAGAATAAATACCCTCAGCGTAAATCCCTGACACTGACCGAACTGAAGGAATTCACCTACTGGCTATTCAAGTACCGTGTTAAGACCAGCGAGAAACCTAAAATCGCCAGTGATACGAAGAAGGCGCTGGCGCTGATGTACCGTAAAATGTCCTATCTGACGGCCTAGCCTAGCTGTTGAAGTTCGGTCTTCATTCTGGCAACCTTATTCTCGTACTCTTGCAGCCTGCTTTTCTCCTTCTGGATGACGGGCGCGGGAGCCTTGGATGTGAACTGGGTATCCCCCAGCCGCTGCGTTAGCCGCGCTATCTCGCGCGCCAACACCTCCATCTCTTTGGTCAACCGGGCTTTTTCAGCATCGATGTCTATCATGCCCTTAAGCGGAACTACGACCTCAGCTTCCTTTAATACAGACACCACGGCTTTTTCATCTGTAAGAGGCCGCTTTTCCCTGGGCAGGACGCTCAGAGTGGTCTTGGCCAGCCTCCCGATGATATCAGTCCTGGCCTTTATCTCTGATAGCAGGTTGTCCGTGTAAACCGTTGCCTCAATCGACTTGCCGATATCAACCCTATGTTCAGCGCGGGTATTACGAAGGGAACGCACAATATCCATGACGGCTGCCATTGTACGCTCGGAGTCCGGGTCAATGAGTTTCTCATTGGCTTTGGGGTAGGGGGCAATTATCAATGCCGGGGATGCCAGGATACCCTGCGGCAGCCTTTCCTTGAGATCCTGCCAGAGCTCCTCAGTGATGAAAGGCATGAAGGGATGGAGCAGCCTCAGGGATGTTTCCAGCACGTAAGCCAGCACCGGCATGGGAGAATTCTCCTTGCCCAGCCTCTGTTTGCAGATCTCGATATACCAGTCGCAGAACTCGCCCCACAGAAAATCGTGGATATCGCTCTCCGCTTCCCCGAACTGGAAGTTCAGCATCAGTTTATCAACTTCTTTAATCAGGCCATTGAGCCTGGAGATTATCCAGCGGTCTTCGGTCTCCTTCAATTTATTTTTAGCCACTTTTTCCAGCGACTGCCTGGTGATGGGCTCTTTCTCCAACGAGGTCAATACAAAACGCCCGGCATTCCAGATCTTGTTGGCGAAGTTTCTGCCGGCTTCCAGCCTGTGCTCTCCCATATTGAGGTCGTTGCCAGGCGCCGTTCCTGTTGTGAGAGCGAAACGCAATGCATCGCATCCATACTGGTCAATGGCAGTCAGCGGGTTGAGTACGTTGCCCTTCATCTTGCTCATCTTTTCGCCCTTTTCATCGCGTATCAGGCCGTGCAGGTAGACCACGCGGAACGGCACATCACCTGTATCTTCGATGCCCATCATGATCATACGGGCCACCCAGAAGAAGAGGATATCATAGCCGGTCTCCATGACCGAGGTCGGGTAGAAATATTTAAAGTCCTGCGTCTGGTCGGGCCAGCCCAGGGTCGAGTGAGGCCACAGGCCGGAGCTGAACCAAGTATCCAGCACATCGGGGTCCTGTACCAGCTCGCTGCTTCCGCATTTGGTGCATTTGGTGGGAGCGTCTATAGATACGATCATTTCCCCGCAGGCCTGACAATACCAGACCGGTATGCGGTGTCCCCACCAGAGCTGACGGCTGATGCACCAATCCCGTATGTTCTCCATCCAGTTCAGGTAAATCTTGTTGAACCGCTCTGGGATTATTTTAATTCTGCCGTCTTTGACTGCCTCGATGGCGGGGGTGGCCAGAGGAGCGATTTTAACGAACCATTGCTTGCTGACCTCAGGCTCGATCACGGTTGAGCACCTGAAGCAGTGAGGGATAGCATGGGAATAGGGTTCGATCTTCTCCATCAAACCGGCTTTTTCGAAGTCCTCCACCACCTTTTTACGAGCTTCGAACCGGTCGAGGCTGGCGTACGGTCCGGCATTGTCATTCATGGTGGCGTCCGGGTTAAGTATGTGTATCACGGGCAAATTGTGCCTTTCGGATATCTCGAAGTCGACCGGGTCGTGGGCCGGCGTAACCTTGACCATGCCGGTGCCGAATTCCCTGTCGATAGCTTCATCCGTAATTATGGGAATGGCCCGGTTGATGAAAGGCAATACCACCTTTTTGCCGATCAACTTGGTATATCTCCCATCCTCCGGATTGACCGCCACCGCGGCGTCACCCAGGTAGGTCTCTGGGCGGGTAGTGGCTACGGTAATATAGCCGCTGCCGTCCTCATAGGGATATTTCATATGCCACATGTTGCTGGTCAGGTCCTTGCTCTGCACCTCGAGATCGGAGAGTGCAGTGCGGCACCTGGGGCACCAGTTGATAATGCGTTCGCCGCGATAGATAAGGCCCTTATCGTAAAGGCGTACGAAGGCGGTCTTGACCGCTTTGACCGGGCCTTCATCCAGTGTGAAGCGCTCACGGGACCAGTCGCAGGAGGCGCCCAGCCTTTCATGCTGGATAGTTATGGCGGAGCGGGACTTATTGGCCCACTGCCAGACGCGCTCTTCGAACTTCTCCCTGCCTATTTGATGGCGATCCAGCCCCTCTTTGGCCAGTTCCTTCTCAACGACCACCTGCGTAGCGATGCCGGCATGATCCACTCCCGGCAGCCACAGGGAAGGATCGCCCAGCATGCGGTGCCAGCGGGTCATGATATCCTCCAATGCGGCCGTCAGAGCATGCCCGACGTGCAGCTCACCGGTAACGTTGGGGGGAGGCATGATGATGGTGAACGGCTTTTTCTTAGGATCGATTTTGGGCTTGAAATAGCCGCCGTCCATCCAGAACTTGTAGCGCTCCTTTTCAATAGGTCCTGGTTCGTAGGCTTTCGGTATTTCACTCATGTATTACCCCGGTAATCAAACATTCTCACCTTTTTCAGACACCCTGTATATTCTGGATAGTATAAAATGAATTACAAATATGCCCACCCATAAAAATTGGGTGACAGTTGGATCGAAAAAGGCTACACCTATCGACAGTGAAAATATGATGGGCGTAACGAGTCTCACTATTATACCGCGCTTAATGAATACTCTGCTAAGATTTTCAACTACCAGCCTGTGGTTTTGTGTTGCATAAAGCCAGGTGCCCGTTGCTGCGAAACCGGCACAGGCCATATTAGCGGCATAAATTATGGCTGGAAGCTCGCCGTGGTAGTCGCTTAGCACGCTGGTTGAGAATGGGATAATTACAATGAAGAACAAGAACAGCAAGTTCAGCCACATTAAGTTGGTATTGTATTTTGTGATTACACGGAATTGGCGCACGTGAACGGTCCAATAGAGGCCAATAACAATAAAGCTGATAACAAAAGCCTTGTACTTTGGCCAAAGATCTCCCAAGGCAGCCGGCAAATTGGCCTGGAGAGTGCCTGATGGCAGCGCAACGTTCACTATCAGTAGAGTGATGGCGAAGGCGAAGACGCCATCGGTCAATGCCAGTAAGCGGCCAAGGACTTTTTCATAGATTAGGTTGACGTTATCTTCCATTTTTCTTTAGTTTCTTCAATTCTTTAATTTGAATATTATGAATGTCCCTATTAGTACTACTAAGAGGTGCAGCGGGAATAGATCCAAAACCAGGGTATTTATGGACCACCGAATGTTTATTGGCCTATTTTTTCAGAATAGGGTATGTCGCATAGTCGCCGTTATTAAAAACATGATCCAGTCGATCCTATTTCTTCTTGAGCAACGAGGATATCCTGTCGAGTAACTTGTCGGCTACCTCGTATTTAGACATGATAGGCAGTTCTTCGGCTTTGCCCTTGCTGTCGATAATAGTGACGCGGTTGGTATCGGTACCGAAGCCGCTTCCCTTCTCCGTTATGTTGTTGGCTACGATCAGGTCCAACCCCTTGCGTTTAACCTTATCCACGGCGTTGGCGATAACGTTATCGCTCTCGGCCGCAAAGCCTACACGAATGAAATTCCCCCTGGCCTGTTCCAGAATATCCGGCGTTTTCTCGAGTTTGAGTGTAAGATCACCGAGTTCCCGCCTTTTGATTTTGCTTCCGGACGCCCTGGCCGGACGGAAATCCGCCACTGCAGCTGCCATGATGAGGGCATCAGCCTTCTTAGTGGCATCAAGGACAGCTTTCAACATTTCCTCAGCCGTCTTTACGTCGACGACTTTAACTCCTGCCGGTTTAGTCACCGATGTCGGCCCGCTGACCAGCGTCACGGCTGCCCCTCTGTTGCGGGCGGCCTCGGCTATGGCGTAGCCCATCTTGCCTGATGAACGGTTAGTCAGGCAGCGCACTGGGTCGACCGGTTCCTGCGTCCCACCTGCGGTAACAACAATATTCTTGCCGGCCAAATCGCCTTTCTTACCCAGCACCTGAAGGGTCACGCCGTATATCTCATCCAGCTCGGTCAAACGGCCCAACCCCATCTTGCCGGAAGCCAGCCTGCCGTAGGCAGGTCCCACGAAGATAAAGCCGCGCTTTTTCAGTTTGGCTACGTTGTCCTGGGTAACCTGATTGGCCCACATGTTATCGTTCATGGCGGGCGCGATTATGACAGGCGCTTTGGTTGCCAGCACGGTACATGTGAGCATATCGTCGGCTATCCCATTGGCCAGCCTTGCGATGATATTGGCGCTGGCCGGAGCAACCAGGACTACATCGGCCGCCTCGGATAGCGCCACATGCTCCACGCTGAACTCTGTAGACAATTCCCACATGGTAGTCACCACCGGACGCCCCGTCAGGTTGCGCAGTGTCATGGGTGAGGCAAATTTCATGGCCGATTCCGTGAATACGGCATCGACCCGGAAACCATCCTTGGTAAAGCGTGCGGCCAAGTCAGCCGCCTTGTAAGCCGATATGCTGCCGGTTATGCCCAGCACGATCGTTTTTCCCTTCGTAGCCATATTGTTAATCCCTGTTCATATTATATATCAGCCGCAGGCCGATCAAGGTTAAATCGGGATTGACTTCGTCTATAAGGTCGGTTGCCCGCGCCATCAGTGTGGCAAATCCTCCTGTGGCCACCACTTTTGCCTTTTCATCCAGTTCTGCCTGTATGCGATTTATCAGTCCTTCGATCAGACCTATGTAGCCGAAGACTATGCCTGACTGCATAGCCGCCACGGTATTTCTTCCGATGGCTTTCTTAGGCAACGACAGCTCAATCCTGGGCAGCACTGCGGTTCGTGTGAATAATGCCTCGGTAGCGATGGCAATGCCGGGCGCTATGGCGCCGCCGATGTATTTGCCGCCCTTGGCAACGACATCCATGGTAGTGGCCGTGCCCATATCGATTACAATCACCGGGCCGCCGTACAGATGGTGAGCAGCTACCGCATTGACTATGCGGTCGGGTCCCACCTCGCGTGGGTTATCCATATCGATGCGGACGCCGGTCTTGACGCCGGCTTCCACTACCAGCGGGGTTTTCCTCAGGTACTTTTTGCATACCTCTTCGAATATCAGCAGCAGGGGAGGAACCACGCTGCAGATCACCACGTCATCAATTTGCGCTGCCTTGACACCCTGCCTTTCCATAAGCGAAAGCATCAGGTTGGCGTACTCATCGGGCATGCGATGGATGGCAGTCGATACACGCCAGGTCGACTTGATATGCTCACCTTCGAAGGCCCCGAAGGTCACATTGGTGTTTCCGATATCAATGGCTAACAGCATGGTATTTCATTATTACATAAATACACGGGAAAATTCCAAGCTTCAATATATAAAAATTCAAATTCCGGTCTCTAAATGCCAAACAAGCTCAAAACCAGAAGCTCGATGGTTTGACAGACACAGAATGTCATTGCGAGCGATAGCGAAGCAATCCTTTGATCGAAGGCACCGGGCATGATGCCAAGGGATTGCTTCGTCACTGCGTTCCTCGCAATGACACAGTGACGTCTAGCGTCCTTTCAGTCCCTTTATAGCCTTCGGCAAAACGGGCAGAAGGTCGGTAGCGAGCATGCCTGCATCACCCATCTCGTGCTTTACCATCTCACCTGCAGCGGCGTGCAGGTAAACTCCCAGCGCCGCTGCATCGAAGAGCGGTATGCCTTGAGCGGCAAGCCCCGCTATGGCTCCGGCCAGAACGTCGCCTGTACCTGCCGAAGCTAGCCCCGCATTTGCCGCGCTGCTTATCCTGACCTTGCCTCCTGGTTCGGCAATGACGGTAAAGGCGCCTTTTAGTACTACGGTTTTCTGCCACTGTAAAGCGGCCTTCCTGCATATCTCCAGACGGTTGCGCTGTACCTCCTCGATAGAGATCCCCAGCAGCCTGGCCATCTCTCCCGCGTGGGGTGTCACAACAGTTGCGGAAGGCAATTTTTTCCACCACCTGGGTATCTCGGACAGTATGTTCAAGGCGTCGGCGTCCAGCACCATAACCGGCGGTTTTTCGGGGAGGCCGGACAATACGTTCTTTACAAAATCCTTGGTATGCGGATGTTGCCCGAGTCCACATCCCATCAGCACAACTCTGTAAAACGGGAACATACCCAAAATGGCGGCTGATGCCTTGTCCGGCAGCAGCCCCTTGTCAGACTCGGGCAATGGGGCATACGTGACCTCAGTCAGCTTGGAAGCGAGGATGGGCTGAAGGCTCTTTGCAGTAGACAGGGTTACAACTCCCACGCCTACCCTAGCGGCTCCCATGCAGGCCAGGTAGGCTGCTCCGATATAGTTTTCCGAGCCAACAACCGCCAGCAACCTGCCAAAGGTACCCTTATTGGCTCCCGCCGGGCGCGCCGGCAGGGCCGATCTAGCCCACTTATCGGTTAACAGCTCGGTCTGGATATCATGGCTCAGTTCAAGGGGAATGCCGATATCGGCTATAACCACCCTGCCCGCCCTCTCCGCACCCGGGAAATTGTAGAGGCCGGGTTTGGGAAGTCCCAGTGTCACGGTGAGGTCGGCGTGCGGGCAACTATGGTCAACTTCTCCCGTATCAGCGTTAAGTCCTGTTGGGATATCGACCGCCACAATGGTCATATCGGGTCGCTTCAATTTTTCCTGGTTTATCCTGCCAAGGGCGTCCTTGAAAACACCTTCGATTGGCCTGGACCTGCCCGTGCCCAGTATGCCGTCGATAACGATCTCGGCAGAAGAAAGCAGGTTTTTCAGCTTCGTGCACCTCTGGTCTTTAGAGGCGAAATGAAGCGGTATCTCCTGTTGTTTGGCCAGCGCCAGGTTTTTGTCCTGCCTGGTGCGGTCGCTTAAGAGATATACGCTGACCTTGGCGCCCCACTCGTCCAGGTAGCGCGCCGCCACAAGTGCGTCGCCCCCGTTATTGCGGGGTCCTGCGAATACCAGTATGTTTTTTGCCGCAATGTAGTCTACAAACTTGCGGGTTTCCCTGGCTACCTCCCTGCCCGCATTCTCCATCAGGAATTCTGTAGCAATGCCCGCTTCAGCTGCCCTTTGATCGATCTCCATCATCTGCTGAGAGGTAACTATCTTCATAGGTCTTCTCCTTTCTTTTCTTGCTGAGATAAGGCCAACCGGCTTAGCTTTCCGGACATGGCTTGCCAGTGCGTCCCCCTCCAGTAAATGCGCCCGCAGGAAGGACATTGCATATATTGATCGTGTTTCTCGTAGACCCTCGCCGGCACCGATCCCTTAACATCCCTTCTATCCCGGCTGACCAGCTCCGCATTGCATTCCAGACAGCGGGTGAAAGGCCTGTATTCATCCGTGAGCTTGAGCGTGCTGATTATGGTCGACAATTGCTGTTCCGGACGGTCGCTGCTGATCAGGACGGCTTTAACCTTGCCCGTGGAGATAGCCCGGCGTTTCATAAACTCAGAATCCTTAGTGAGGACGATGCGTCCCTGCGCTATGGCAGCCTTGACCATCAGTCCGTCGTCATGTTCGTCAAAGAACAAGGTGTCATATCCCATCAGCCGCAGCCATTTGCCAAGCTTGCCGACGTTCACATCGGTGATAAACTTCGGTTCCACGCTCCCCTAAATTCTATGCCCTGATCAGTCCGCCCGCAAGGGATTGAAGTTGGTGCCGTAGTCGTATTTGTCCATTTTCTCGGTCCTCTTGAGGTGTCCCACCAGCCAATAGGTGAAAGGCGTGGCCAGCACCTCGTAGGCTGACTTGAATATCCAGTGCCAGAACATCATTGTCAGTATGATCTCATTTGGAAGGGTGCTGTAAAAGCCGATGGAAAGGACTATGACGGTATCCACACCCTGCCCGGCTACGGTCGAGCCGATAGTCCTGGTCCACAGCCATTTGCCCCTGGTCAGTATCTTCATTTTGGCCAGTACATACGAGTTGAGGAATTCGCCTGCCAGGTAAGCCAGGAAAGAAGCCACCAGGAAGCGCGGGGCGCTGCCCAGTATACGATCGTAGGCAGCCTGGGCATCGAAGATGGGCGCCGCCGGCAGGATGCCGACCAGCCATATAGCGATAACCAGCACCAGGTTGCAGAAAAAGCCCAGCCATATGACCCGCCTGGCCTGAGCATAGCCGTAGACTTCGGTCAGAACGTCACCGAAAACATAGCTAAGCGGGAAAATTATGATGGCCGCCGGCAGGGTCAGTCCCAGAACGTATATCTGCTTGACGATCAGTATGTTGGCTGCCAGCAGGCAAGTCACAAATAGCGCGGCTACAGCCACAAATCTATATGAGTAATTCATTCTGGTCCTTAATAAACACGTTTATCGATTATCTTTCTGGCATCTTTGGGTATCATGCCCGCTTTCACGTATTCGATATTATCGAACCTGACCTTGCAGATGCCCTGAAAATCCTTTTTAAGCGATTCCAGCCAGGTGTTCGTATCCTTCGGTTCAATGGCCAGTTCCACCTGCAGCAGCATCTCGTCGCGGTTTTCCCTGCGTGACACGATCAACTGATAGGCAGCTATCTCCGGATATTTTGCCATTACCTCGTCGGTCTGACGCGGGTGGACGAACATTGCCCGTACCCTGACGGCGTCGCCTGTCCTGCCCATGATCTTGGGCAGGCGGGGTGTCGTTCGGCCACACAGGCAGAGTTCTATCACCAGTGATGAAAGGTCACCCGTCCCGAAGCGGATGAGTGGATAGACCTCGTCGAAAGGAGTTACGACTATCTCACCCACCTCTCCGGCGGGAACGGCCTGGCCCGTGGCAGGATCAATAATCTCTACTATGAGGTCCGTGCTGACGTGCATGCCGGCGTTTTGACTGCAGGAGATGGCGATAACCCCGATGTCGGCAGTCACGTAAGTGTCTCCTCCTGGGCAGGCAATGCCATATTTCTCCGTGAACATTTTGCGCAGCGTATCGCCGCCCATCTCGCCGAAGACCATGGCAAATTTCAGGTTGAAGTCCCTTTTAAAATCATAGCCCAGCTCCTCGGCCTTCTTGATGATGGCCGCCAGGAATGAGGGAGTGCCCACGAATCCGTTCACTTTTAAATCATGCATAATCTGCACTTGAAGCTCGGTGTTGCCCGTTCCGGCCGGGAAGACGGTGAAACCCATACCCCTCAGCACACGGTCCATAATCATGCCGGCGGGAGTGATGTGGTATGACCAGGTGTTCATGACTATCTGTCCCTTGCCGGTTCCTGCTGTATCCAGGTTGGTACGGATCTTCCTCTGCGGATCGAACAGTGGGCCGGGGGACTGGTAGATACGCTCGACCTCGCTCAGGGGTACTGCCAGATAGCCGCCGAAGGGCGGGTTTTCCTTCTGCAACTGGATCAAATCGTCTTTGCGCAGAACAGGTATCATTGGCAGGTCGGCTATGGATTTAATATCGGCTGGCCCGATGCCAGCCGCCTCCATACGTGCTTTGAAGCCGGGGGCGTTTGCAAAAGCGTATTTAATAAGCTGCCTCAGCTTCTCATTCAGCTTCTTCTCCCTTTGCGGGGCCGACAGCTTCTCGAGCGAATTATCGTGCGGGAACATGTCCGCTTTGTCTGGCAAGGGGGCCTCCCTTTAGTTTTGGAGGAATTATACCAAATGTCATGATGCAAGGTGCTGTTTACTTAGGGGTGACTTGTCACAGCACCCGTAAACAGCTATATTTGTATGAGCTATGAGTATACAGGGGAGGGATAATGAAGGGTTTGACCATAGGTAAGATACGGGGACTGCAACAGATATCCAGAAAACCGGGCATCTTTGTCATGTGCGCTATGGACCACAGGGCCGGGTTGATCTCCATGATCGAGAATGCGCAGCATGGGGTGCCGGATTACGCGGAGCTGGTTAACATGAAGCTGGATATGTGCATGGCCTTCGGCCGCCATGCCAGCGGCATACTGATCGATCCTGAATACGGCGCGGCGCAGTGTATAGCAGGCAATGTGCTGGGTGGCAGGGTCGGTCTGCTGGTCAGTGTTGAAGCCACGGGCTATGAGAAAGATCCCATGGGGCGCCTTACCGAACTGCTCAAAGACTGGGGCGTGGAAAAGATCAAGCGCATGGGGGCCTCGGCCGTAAAGATGCTGGTCTATTACCGTCCCGATATCAAGAAGCTGGCCGATAAACAGCTCAAGACCATCGCCAGGGTCGCCGATGAGTGCATTAAATATGACATCCCCTTCCTGGTCGAGCCCAAGACCTATCGGGTGGAGGGCGAAAAAATGGACTCCAAGGAGTTTGCCGGCAAGTTGCCGGAGATGGTTATCGAGACTGCCAGGCAGATCACCGCCCTGCCTATCGACGTGCTGAAGGCCGAGTTCCCGGCCGACATGAAATATGACAAGGATGTATCCGAGTTGGGTCAGTACTGCAAACAGCTTGATGCTGCCTCGCGGACTCCCTGGGTCATACTCAGCGCCGGCGTGGATTATGAGACTTTCAAAGACGAAGTGACCATCGCCTGCAAAGCGGGCGCGTCCGGCTTCCTGGGTGGCAGGGCTATCTGGCAGGAGGCCATGCAAATCGCCGACAGGCAGAAGAGGATAGAATATTTCAAGACCGTAGCGGGCAAAAGGCTGGAGGAGCTGGCCCATATAACGGAGAAATATGCACGTCCCTGGTATGAGAAGCTGGGCTTGAAGCCGTCCCACCTGATCGACGTCGATCAGGACTGGTATCGAAAATATTAAGGATTCCAAAATGCCAAAACGTAAAACACCGACCCCGGAATTCGTGCCGGCTCGTAAAACGAAAATTGTCTGTACCATCGGCCCGGCCAGCAACTCTGCCCCGGTTGTAAGGCAGTTGCTTGAGGCGGGAATGAACGTGGCGCGAATTAACGCCTCGCACGGTACCCCGGAAGAGCATGTGCATTACATCGAAACGCTGCGGCAGGAAGCGCAGAGGCTCAAATTGCCGCTGGCCTTCCTGCTCGACCTGCCCGGACCCAAGGACCGCACGGGCAAAGTCAAGAAGGGCGGGGTAAAGCTCGTAGACGGCGCCGAATTTATATTGACAACTAAGGACGTACTGGGCGATGAGACTCAGGTCTCCGTGGACCTCCCCGAGCTCCCGAAGCATGTGAAGCTTGGGCAAGATATTTTCCTGGATGACGGCCTCATCAAGCTGGAAGTGGTGTCCATCAGCCATCGAGATGTAAAGTGCAAAGTTATTACGGGAGGCCGGCTTTTCGACAATAAGGGCGTAACCGTTCCCGGCGTGACCTGGGACGTGGATGCCGTGACCGAGGAAGACTGGCAGCACCTCTATTTCGCTATAAAGCACGAAATCGATTTCGTAGGGCTTTCTTTTGTCAGCAAGGCCGACGATGTCATTGAGGTAAGGCGGTTCCTGCGGGATAAGGGTTCCCTGGCCAAGATCATCGCCAAGATCGAGAGGGTGGAGGGGTTGAATAACTTCGATGAGATACTGGCGGCGGCCGACGGCATCATGGTGGCGCGCGGTGATCTGGGCGTTCAGATACCTATACAGAAGGTCCCTGTCGTCCAGAAAGACCTGATCTGCAAAAGTAACCATGCCGGCAAACCGGTTATCGTGGCCACGCAGATGCTGGAGTCAATGGTTGATTCGCCCATGCCCACGCGTGCGGAGGCTACGGATGTGGCCAACGCCATCTTCGACGGCGCGGATGCGACCATGCTTTCGGAGGAAACGGCGATTGGACATTACGTCGTGGAGGCGGTCAAAATGATGTCCCTCATAGCTGTAGAGGCGGAGGGCGCACTTCCTTACGATGATAACTTTGCAAGCAAGGGCAAAGACCTGTTGCCGCTTACTGATGATGCCATCAGCTACGCAGCCTGCCATATAGCGCGCCAGCTCAGCGCCAAAGCTGTTATTGCCTATACGGCGTCTGGCAGCACGGCCAGGCGGGTCTCGAAATACAGGCCGCGTACGCAGATACTGGCCATTACGCCTGACGAGTCTACCCAAAGGCAGTTATCCCTAACCTGGGGAGTGATTGCCCTTAAGGTGCCAGAGCCAAGGTCCATATTGAATATGTTTACGCAGGCTGCGCGGGCGGCTAAAAAGTTGGGTTGCGTGCAGAAAGGGGACCTGGTTGTGGTGACGGCGGGTATTCCCATCGGCAAGGCGGGCACGACCAATATGCTTAAAGTGGAGAAGATCTAAATGATAGCTACTGTGACCATGAACCCTTCGCTGGACAGGCACGTAGCTGTAGAAAACCTAGTGCTGGATGATACCAACCGCTGGGTAAGCTTCTCGTATATGCCCGGCGGCAAGGGTATAAATGTGTCACGGGTCGTCTGTCAGATGGGCGGTGATACCTTGGCTTATGGGTTCCTGGGGGGCCTGGACGGAGGCGTTCTAAAGACCATTTTGAAGCAAAAGGATGTACCCTGTGATTTTACTCCGATCAAACTGGAGATCAGGAGCAATTTCATAATTACCGACCTCAAAACTCACCAACAGACCAGAATATCCGCTCCCGGACCTGAGATATCTCCGGGTGAGCTAAAGAGGCTGATCGACAAGATAACCCATCTCAAGCGCCGTCCCCGTTACATAGTTTTTGCCGGCAGCGTGCCGCCGGGGGTCCCGGATGATATCTACCATGTGTTGATCGATAAGATGAAAAGCCAGGGGATAGTCACGGTGCTTGACTCGGCCGACCAGTGGCTTAAAGAGGGAGTTAAGGCCCTGCCCGATATCATCAAGCCCAATGTCAGGGAAGCGGAAGGACTGCTCGGCACTGAGCTTAAGACCGAAGACGATATAATTCACGCCGTAAAAACCCTGGTTGGCAGTGGTATCAAAATAGTCTGCATTTCAAGAGGCCGGGACGGCATGATCATCGCCGACCAAGACGCCGTATATAAAGTGGTGCCGCCTGATGTGCAGGTCTTGAGCACGGTGGGCGCCGGTGACTCGGCAGTGGCCGGCCTGGTGCTCAAGCTCAGCCAGGGAGGCAGTCTGGAGGAAGCCTCACGCCTTGCCGCTGCCTGCGGCACGGCTGCCACCCTCGCTCCGGGCACCGAGCTATGCCATAAGGAAGATGTCGAGAGACTGCTGCCCGATGTAAAGATTGAGAAGCTGGCGTTTTAGATATGGAATTGCCTTATATGAAACCCGGTGCTATTACCCCTCTATTGCTTCCCAGACTATTTCCGGTAGCATTTTAACCTCGATATTTGGATTCCCGCCCAGTTTGGCTTTAAGCGCGTAGTAGCAGCCCGTGCAGATATTGACTACCGTATCGCTTTTGATCGAACTCGTCAGTTGTTCCATATGCGGAGGTATATTGCAGCACAGTTTGCCGTCCAGAGGATTTACTTCCAGTCCTTCGATCTTATTCAGGATATTCATTGCGGCAACTGTGTCCACGGGGATATCGGTGATGCGGCGGCGGAAACGATAGCAGCCCGCATAATAATCGATTTTCCTTTTCAACCGGCCTCCCTGGAAATAGCGGTCAATAAGCTGGGGGAATGTAATGATCTCCAGGTCGGTTAAATCCTTGTAATTGGTGTAATTGGGCTCGCAGGCGCTGCAGAAGAGCACAATGGACCGGACGCCCAGCTCTTTGGCCTGCTTGAAGTTCTGTGCCAGAAACTCAGGGGAAAGCTCTTTGAACCTGGCTATGTCCTCTTCATTTTTGGTTATCACCGCCATCTGGCCGAATGCCAGCCAGCCGCAGCAGTATTCTTTATCAAGCAGCGTATAGTCGACCTTCAAATGGTCCAGCACATTCTTGAAGGCACGAAAGACGTGCGGCATGCCTTCCGGTTGAAAGCATCCTGCAATAATGGCGTACTCTGCTTTTTTGTTGATAGGGAAGCCAATGTCGTCTACGAGCACCTTCCTTTTCCTCTCACCGGTAGCGCCTGTGCAACCGGACTGCCTGATATTCTCTATGGCTTTTTCGTCAATCATCACGGCACTCTTTTGGCTACGACTTAAGCCTAACATTCAATCACATGGCGGTCAAGCAGGAATCGGCTTCGGCGCTACTTTTTTATGTTATAATCGTACGTTCCTATATCGGAGAAAAAAATGAAGTTAAAGCTATATTTCCTGGAGACCAGGCCGCAATTTTTAACTCTGGCGGTTGTCCTGGCTATACTGGGCACCTGCATGGCCTGGTACGATGGCTTTTTCAGCCTCGGCAACGCCATCCTGGCTGGCATCGGGCTGGTCCTGGCGCACGCCGCCTGCAACACCCTCAATGATTATTTCGACTATAAAAGCGGAGTGGATAAAGCTACCAACGTGACACCCTTCAGCGGGGGGAGCGGCTTGCTCAAGGCCGGACTGGTCAAACCCAGGGAGGCGCTCTGGATCGGTGTTACCTGCCTGATCATCGACGTCTTTATCGGCGCTTATTTTGTCTGGATTAAAGGCTGGCTGCTACTGCCCCTGATCATAGTCGCAGCCTTATGCATTATTTTTTACAGCCCGCTGATCCTCAAGGGATACTGGCCCGAATGGTCGCCCGGGTTGGGCCTGGGTATTCTCCCGGTACTGGGGATTTACTTTGCGCAGACGGGCATGTACACCTGGCCAGCCTTGATCGCATCCGTTCCCTCCGGGTTCCTGGTGCATAATCTGCTGCTGCTCAATGAGTTCCCGGATGTCGAGGCCGATAAGATAGGACATAGGAAAACACTGCCCATAACCATGGGCAGGCGTAATGCGGCTGTTTTTTATACGGTTTTCACACTGCTGGTCTACGTGTGGATCATCGGCGCAGTGATATTCAAGGCTATGCCTGTTTTCTGTCTGATTGCAATATTTACATTGCCGCTGGCCATAAAGGCCATTCAGGGCTCGTTCAAATCGGAAGATATGGGTAAGTTGATTCGGGCCATGGCCAACAACGTGATGGTCGTTCTGCTAACCCAGCTTCTGATGGGCGTCGGCTATATCCTGTCCGGTGTTTTCAAGGTCTAGGAAATTCATATGGCAGAGAATCAGCCGGTCCAGAAACCCAAACCGCTGCACCGCATATTCACTGCCATCCCCGAGCGCTACGACCTGATCAATCATGTCATTACCCTGGGCATGGACAGGGGCTGGAGGAAACAGGCCGCCCTGGCATGCCTCGCTTCGCGTCCGCAGCGCATCCTGGATATCTGCTGTGGCACAGGCGACCTCACGATTGCCGTGGCCCGGCTGGCGGACTATAATCCGGAGATCACCGGCGTCGATTACAGCCAGCCCATGCTGGACAAGGCTGCAGAAAAAGCGGAAAAATCGGCCAAGGGCAAGAATATCAATTTCATCAACTCCGAAATAGCGCAACTTCCGTTCCCGGACGGCTGGTTCGACTGCGTGGGCATCTCATTTGCCTTCCGCAACCTAACCTATAAAAACCCGCTCGTTCAGGAATATTTGGACGAGGTGCTGCGCGTGCTCAAGCGGGGCGGGAAATACGTTATCGTGGAGAGCAGCCAGCCGAAATCAGCTTTGATCCGCAAGTTGGACCACATCTACCTGCGGCTGTGGGTTTTCCCCTCGGGCCTGCTGATATCGGGAAACAAAGCCGCCTATAAGTACCTGGTGGAATCGGCCGAACACTTCTTCTCGGCGGAAGAAGCGCAGGAATTCCTCATCAAGGCGGGATTCAAACAGGCTACGTTCAAACGGCTGTTCTTAGGCGCTGCCGCAGTTTACGTTGCTACCAAATAGCGTTTTTTAACCGGCCGAAATTAAATCCGGTGGTCTTCGCGGACGATAACGCGCGGACCTCCGCTCAGGCTGGTGCCCCACTTCTTGGGCGCGGATATCTTCTCCAGCCTGTCGAGCTGTCCGATATCCTTGAGCCTCTTATAGATCAATTGCCAGGCGCAGGCACGGTCGGGATTCACCTCACAGCGATCCTCTCTGGAACCTCCGCAGGGGCCGTTAAGCAGATGCTTGGCGCAGCGTGTCACAGGGCAGATGCCGCCGTATTCAGCCAGCACGCACTCACCGCACTGGGCGCATTTCTCCGTCCAGGTGCCCCTCTCCTCCAGGATGCCCAAAAACTTGGTATTGAGCCCGGCGTAGACCGGCTTCTTGGCGAAACGCTCGGCTATGGCCTGCACGCCAGCCCCACAGCCCAGGGAGAGTACGGCGTCGGCCTTCTCAATGGCTTCAGCGGCCTGCTCGATAAAGATGTTGTCGCATTGGCGCTCTATAGTCAGCTCACTGACCTTGAAACCCAGGTTCTGGGCGCGGGAAGCGATGCGCAGCGCCGAGGCCATAATGCTGACCTCACGCTCGCCGCCTGCCAGGCAGACGGTAACGCAGGTGCCGCATCCCAGCACCAGTATGTTTTTATGCCCCTTGAGTATGTCGACTATTTCAGGGATCGTCTTTCTCTCTGCGACTATCATGACTTTATCTCCTGTTGCTGTCGTCTTTTGGCTTTGTTGAGCGGACTGGGACCCAGCTTGCGAACCGTCTCAACCATATCCTTAATGTGGTCTGTGAGCTGCCGCGCCATAGCGGAGCTGACGTTCACCATGCGCAGGCGCTCCGGCTCAAGTCCGCTCTCCTGCAAATACTTGCGGGCATAGTTCACGCGCCGCTTGGCCACCAGGTTGCCTTCCTTGAAATGGCAACTGCCCTCTTCGCAGCCGGCCACCAGCACTCCGTCGGCGCCACTCTCGAAGGCCTTGAGGAAAAACTCGACTTCCAGCCTGCCCGTGCAGGGTGTGCGAACGATCCTGACATTGGCCGGGTACTGAATGCGCATGGAGCCGGCCAGGTCGGCGGCCGCATAGGCACAGTACAGACAGCAAAAGGCGACAACAGTGATTTCTTTATTATTCGAGTTCATATTTACACTTCTTTACTGCGGCGCTCCGACCGGCTTAGTAGTTTCCTCCTCCCGGACGTTGAAAAGCTCGTCCAGCATGGTCTTGAACTGCCTCGATTCGAAATGGTTCAACTGTATGGCGCAGGCCGGGCATTCTGCTGCACAGATGCCGCAGCCCATGCACTTGGCTGCGATAATCTCGGCCTTCCCATCGGCGTTTACGGTTGGAGCACCGTAGGGGCAGACCTTGGTGCAGGTCATGCAGGAGATGCATTTCTGCTGGTCGACCTGCGAGACCTGGGCGCCGACCTCGAGCTGGGTCTTGGACAGTACCGTAGCAGCCCTGGCTGCTGCGGCACGAGCCTGCGATATATTCTCGTCCATCATCTTGGGAGAATGGGCCAGGCCGCACAGGAAGATGCCCTCCGTAGCGAAATCCACCGGGCGCAGCTTCATGTGTGCTTCCACGTAAAAGCCGTCGGCGTTGAGCTGCACTTTGAGCAAGTCGGCCAGCTTGCGGCTGTCCTTGGGCGCATCTACGGCGGTGCTCAGCACTAGGTAGTCGGTCTCGATCTCCACGGCTTCCGGAAAGTCGGGGCTGTTGACCGTGACCGTCAGTATTCCGCCGTCAGATACCACCGGAGGCGTGTTGCGATCGTAGCGGATGAAAACCACTCCCGCCTCACGCGCCTGCTTGTAATATTTCTCCCTGAAACCGTAGGTACGGATATCCCTATATAGAACGTAAATATTGGCCGTGGGATCCTGCTGCTTGATCTTGAGAGCGTTCTTGACCGCCATCGAGCAGCAGATGCGACTGCAGTACGGCCTCTCGTCGTTGCGTGAGCCCACGCATTGTATCATGACTATATTGTGTCCCTTGAGCGGCAAAGCCTGTTTAGCCAGCTTTTTCTCCAGCTCCACCTGTGTAAGGACCCTATCGGACTTTCCGTAGAGGAATTCCCGGGTTGCTGCCGGCCCGGCGCCGGTAGCCACTATGATGGCCCCGCATTTTACATCCTTATTTAGGCCTTCCATAGAAAGGGTAACTTCAAACGAGCCAATGAAGCCGGCCACTCCGGAGACCTCGGTCCCCATGTGCAGAGTAATATTCCCATGTCTTTCAACCTGCCGGGCCAGTTCCGAGACGAAGCCCTGGACGTCATCGTGCTCCAGCGTATAGTTCAGGTCCAGGGCGTTGCCGCCCAGCCTCTCCGATCTCTCGACCAGGTGGACCTTGAAACCCTGGTTGGCCAGCGCCAGGGCAGCGGTCATGCCGCTCACGCCGCCCCCGATCACCATGCCAGTCTGGTTGACGGCAAAAGAGCTGCCGACGAGAGGGGAAAGCAGACGGGAGCGTGCCACGGACATCTTCATCAATTCGATGGCTTTTTCAGTGGCTTTCTCGGGCTCTGCCGAATGCACCCACGAGCATTGGTCCCTGATGTTGGCCAGCTCGAAGAGATATGGGTTGAGCCCCGCCTCACGCAGCGTATCGCGGAAGATAGGCTCATGGGTCCTAGGTGTGCAGGAAGCGACCACGATCCTGTTGAGCCTGTGCTCATGGATCATGTCCCGTATATTATTCAAATTGGAGTCGGCGCAGGTGTACATGGTGTGCGTGGCGAAGATTACGTTGGGCTGCTGCGCAGCAATTTCAGCCACATGTTCTACATCGACTACGGAGGCGATGTTCTTGCCGCAGTGGCAGATGAAGACGCCGATCCGTGGCTCCTCGTCAGTCACATCATGCTCGTCGGGATAAACGCGCTTGGTAACCAGAGAGTTGCGGGCCGACGCCAGCAGCTCCATTGACATGGACGCGGCTGCGCTGGCCTGCGTGACCGTCTCGGGGATGTCTTTGGGTTCCTGGAAGGACCCGGCCACGAACACGCCCGGTTTGGAGGTTGAAAGCGGGCTGAAGCGGTCGGTGGCGCAGAAACCGTATTCATTCAGGTCGATACCGATGCGTTTTGCACAGTCCCGGGCCGCCGATCCGGGCTCCATGCCCACCGATAGCACAACCAGGTCGAAATCAGCTTCCGCCAACTTCCCCGATTCGTCATAATATTGCAGGCGCAGGTCTTTCGATTCCGGAACCTGCAGCACCCTGGAGGGCATGCTTTTTATATAATTGATATTTCCCTGGTTCCTGGCGCGCTCGTAATACTGGTCGAAGTCCTTGCCGTGGGCGCGTATGTCCATATAGAAAACCGAGGCCTGCAGGTCGGGTGAATGGTCCGAAGTTATCAGCGCCTGCTTGGTCGAGACCATGCAGCAGACGGATGAACAGTAGTCGTTGCCGCACTTGGAGTCGCGTGAGCCTACGCACTGTATCCAGGCGATGCGTTTGGCTTCTTCGCCGTCCGACCGCCTGATGACGTGTCCCTCAAAGGGGCCTGAGGCGGAGAGCATCCGCTCGAACTGGACACTGGTCAGCACGTTGGGGTAGCGGCCAAATCCGAACTCGCCCTTCCTCTCGGCTGCAAACTCTTCGAAGCCGGGGGCCAGGATAACCGAGCCCACATCCAGCTTGACTGTTTTCTCCAGCATAAAATGGTCTATGGCATTCTGCTCGCAGGCAGCCACGCATTCCTGGCATTCCGAGCACATGGCGCAGTTAAGGCAGCGATCGCATTCGGCCAGCGCCTGCTCTTCGCTAAAGCCGCCTTCGACCTCCTTGAAATTATCCTTCCTCTCCTCAACGGCTATTTCGCCGGGCACCGCCTTCGCCTTCTTCTCTTTATCCTTTGTGGTGGGGAGCAATTCTTCCGGAATCTGTCTTAAGCTGTCGCTGAAATGGGCGGTCCGCATATCCTCTCCCTTCAGGTAGCGTTCGATGGATTCAGCGGCGCGTTTTCCGGCGGCCACCGCTTGTATGATGGAGGCAGGGCCTGACACGCTGTCGCCCCCGGCGAAAAGCCCTTTGACTGATGTCTCGAGGGTGACGGGGTCGGCCTTCAGGACGCCGCGCTCCAGTGCAACGTTCTTGTTACCCAGGAAACCTTTGTCCAGTGACTGGCCGATGGCGATGATCACCTGGTCGGCCTTGAGGCTGGTAAGGGTGCAAGTATCGTAAGTGGGGCTGAAGCGGCCTTCTTTATCGAAAACGCTGGTGCAGAGTTTAAATTCGATGCCTTCTACTTTTTCGTTGCCCAGTATACGCTGGGGTCCCCAGCCGTTGTGAACGGTAATTCCCTCTTCGAGGGTAGCCTCTATCTCTTCGGGTAGGGCGGGCATCTCCTGCCTCTGCTCCAGCGAGACCATATCAACGTGCTTTGCGCCCAGGCGCAGGGCAGTTCGGGCCACGTCCACAGCCACGTTGCCGCCGCCGATCACGATTACCCGGTCCTTCACTTCGGGAAGAGTATCTTTATCCCCGGCCTGCCTGAGGAATTCCACACCGTAATTGACGCCGGCCTTGTCTTCGCCTTCCACGCCCAGCTTGCGGCTGGTCTGCACGCCTACTCCGGCGAATACCGCCTCATTGTCATGGTGTATTTGCTCCAGGGTTATATCCCTGCCGACATTGCAGTTATATTTAAATGTGACGCCCTTGCGCCTGATCAGCTCAACCTCGTAATCCAATATGTTCTTAGGTAGCCTGTATTCGGGAATGCCCCAGCGCAGCATACCGCCCGCCGCCGGGGTTGCTTCATAAATTGTTACCGCAAAGCCTCGGTCCGCCAGGGCCGCCGCGGCCGTGAGGCCGGCAGGTCCAGCACCGATTATACCGACCTTCCTGGCGCCTGCGGGAGGGGTCTTTTCCTCAGGCAACGAGATAAGGCCTGCCTCCACCAGCTCCATCTCTTTATCGGAGGCGAACCGCTTGAGCAGCCTGATGGCCACCGGAGAATCAACGGAGTTGCGCGTGCAAACGGCCTCGCAGGGATGGTTGCAGGCACGTCCGCAGATGGCCGAGAGGGGATTCCTCTCTCTGATCAAATTCACGGCCTTGACGTATTCCTTCTTCTTGATAAGCTGGATGTATCCCTGTACGTTTATATTGGCCGGGCAGGTTACCTTGCAGGGTGCGTGTCCATTCTTGAGTATGCCGAAGATATTGGGTGTGGCCTGTGCATAGTACTTGGCGATGGCCTTGCGGGTGCCCATGTTGCGGTCGAAGTGGTTGGGCACGTTGACCGGGCAGGCGTCGGTGCACTGTTCGCAAGCGGTGCATTTCACCTCGTCCACGTAGCGCGGGTAGCGTTTGACGGTGGCCTTGAAGTTGCCCGGCTGGCCTTCTAAATCCACCAGCTCGGAAAGCGTCAATATCTCCACATTAATATTGCGGGCGCATTCCACCAGCTTGGGCGAGACGATGCAGGTGGCGCAGTCCCCTGTGGGGAAGGTCTTGTCCAGATGGGACATCATGCCGCCGATGGCCGGTGAACGCTCTATCAAATAAACTTTGAAGCCTGAGTTGGCCAGGTCGAGGGCAGCCTGAATGCCGGCTATGCCACCGCCCTGTACCAGCACCGCTCCGGTCTTTTTATCTGTAGCTTTATCCATATCGGTGACCTTCTTAAACTTTATGTGAGGAAGCTGGCTGCAGCGCCTTCAATACTCCCGCCGGCGATACCATCAGCCGGTTTAGTCCTAGCTCTTTTTCAGGTATATCCAGGCACAGGCCTAAAAGCTGGGTGATATACAGCACGGGCATATGGTGTTTTTTGCCTGTTGCAGCGTCTATATCTTTCTGCCTGAGGTCCAGGCTGGCCTGGCACATGGGGCAGGCTACTGCGATGCAGTCCGCTCCTGAGGCGGCCGCCATCTCCACGATGGAGGCTGAGAGCTTGACCGCTACATCGGTGCGGGTCAGGTTGAGCCCGCCGCCGCAGCACTCGACCTTGTGCGGCCAGTCGATGCCTTCCCCGCCCATAGCTGTCACCAACCGGTCCAGCGAGGTGGGGTTCTCAGGATCGTCGAAGTGCGTAACGTTGCTGGGACGCACCAGCAGGCATCCGTAGTAGCTGGCGACCTTGAGCCCGTTGAGGGACTTTTTGAAACGCTTGCGCAGCTTATCGATGCCGACGTCCTCTAATAAAATCTCCACGAAATGGCGTACCCTGACCGAGCCGTCATAAGGCTGTCCGACAGCATCGGCCACCGCGGCGCGCATGTCCGCTGACGAAGTAATCTCATGGTTGGCGGCCTTCATGCGGCTGTAGCAGGCGGCGCAGGTGACGACGGTATCCAGCCCCATCTCTTTGGCCAGCAGCAGGTTGGCAGCCGGCAAAGATGCGGCCATGACGCGGTCGGTCTGATGAGCCGAGGTAGCTCCGCAGCAGGACCAGCCTTTCATCTCTACCAGGTCGATGCCCAGCAGGCGTGCAACGGCGTCCGCCGATTCGTGCATGTCACGCGCTGTGGAATGGGCCGAGCAGCCCGGATAATATGCGTATCTCATTTTTTCTTTCCTTTAGCCTGTTTGGAGCGGTCGAAGATCCTCTTGACGACCTTTTTCTCGGCGCCCAAAGGCGGGAGCACCGCCATCTTGCCTTTGGCCAGCATGGAGGGGAATTTCTCCACGTCCTGCATCAGCGAGCCGGAGCCCAGCTTATAGCCCATGATCATAGAGAGGTCGTAGGAACGCCCGTAGGCTTTAACCGTTTCGAGGAACTTGCGGTTGAAGAGCGGCATATCGCCCTTCGGCGATTTGGCCCCTTTTTCCAGCGCCAGGCTGCGCAGGGCGTCGATGACCGCCGGTATGTTGATATCCATGGGGCAGCGCCCATAGCAGGTCTCGCAGGACAGGCACATCCAGACCAGGTCGCTCTCCAGCAGCTCATCCCCGGCGCCCAGGTGCAGGCGCCGGATAATCTCCGAGGGCGGCGACTGGGTGTATTTGGTGACAGGACACCCGCTGGCGCATTTCTTGCACTGGTAACATAAGCTCAGGTCGACGCCGGACATCTCTTCCGCCGTCTGTCTGAGGCCTTTTTCCGACTGTTTCTTAATCTTTATCGTCATAGCTCTTCTCTTCTTTATGCTGATTCGCCGTCCGATATACTAAGCGCCTCGACCTCGCTGACGGGCTCAGCCATTTTCTTGCCCAGTGCGGCTACCATGACCGGTGCGACCTTGCGGTAGACGGCCGAAGGCTCTATACGCCGGCCGTTGACCGTCAGCAGCTCCTCTACCCTGATGCCGAATAAACGCTCGTTTTCCTCAAGGTAGGGCAGTATCAGTTCCCACTCGGTGTCTGTCAACCGGAAGAATCCGCAGCCGTTCAGTTGCTGCCAGACCAGCCGCTGCTCCGGGTCGCGGATATAGATGGCGCCGCCCGAGGCCAGCGAGAACAGGTTGCTGCCCGGATAGGGTTCCTGCAAAGGAACCATTTTTCCCTCGTCATCGAACTTGACGCCGTTAAGGATGACGAAGCCCCCGCCGTTGAGCACGTCGCCAGCCATGAATGACTCTCCCAGGAAGTCCAGGCAGGTGCCGTTGATGACCACCTTGGGCCTTCCCACCGAGTTGATGAGCGGGCGTCCCGCCCCGTTGCCCATGATATACACGCTGCCGCCCTTGGCGCCGTACATGAAGGTCTGTCCGAAATCCCCGTGTATCACGAGTTTGCCGGTCTTGATGATCTGTCCCACCTGGTCCTGGACATTGCCGTGCACTGTGATGGTCAGGCCGTCTATGCCGGAGCCCAGGTAATCGCCGGAGCTGTCATACACATCGATGGTCACTCCTTCGGTCTCAGGCCCCAGGCCGCAGCCTATGAAGCGCTGCCCGATGCAGTTATAGCTGATGAAATGCTTCCAGCCCTTGAGATAGGCATCCATCAGCAGCGAGGCGTCGCAATGGTCGCCCTCCGCCTCGAAGCCGTTGACGTTGATGACCAGTGTAGCCTCGGCTCCGTGGGGGGGACGCAGCAGGTCGCGGGTAGCGTAGTCTATCAGGCGATAGGGGTTCTCGCTATCGGCCGAATCCAGTTTGGGCAGGCCTCCGAACAGCCGCCTGAGGGCCTCGCGTATTATGTACAAAATATGGTTGCGTTTCTTGGCGCCGCAGGCGTACCTGCGGTCGTTGAGCAGCGTGAGCGCCTCTATGGCTGCTGCCGTATTCCGGGAGTCGGCTGCCATCTCCACGATGGCCCCGCAGGCCGTGCGTATATCATCGTAGGACCATTTTTTCATATTGCCTGAAACGTAATCGAAAACGGAGGCTGCGCTCCCGGTCGCAAAACACTTCTGGATGCTGCCGCCGATATTGCCGTTGGACTTGCTTGAGGTAACCGTAAAATCGCAGGCCTCGGTGCCGGAGGGCATGGGTACGGCCGTGCCGAACTTATCGGTGCAGGTCATGCGCAGCTTGCCCTGGGCATTCCTCTCCAGGTCGAAGATGAAGGCGCCGCCGTCGGTATGGCTGCCGCCCCTGGCGTTCCAGTAGCGGTCGGCGATGGGGCAGATGCGCGGGTCGTCTTTGTGCAGGCTGAGCAGCGTGGCGTCGATGGCCTGTTTTTCCGAGGCGATCAGGCCGACCTGCACTTCGCCGTCGCAGAAGGCGAACACCTGCGGACGCAGCATGGCGGTATCCGTGATGCCCATTAACTGGAATTTCTTCTTCTCGGGTATGCTGCGGGCGATGATGAAGAACCAGGGGCCATCGGGCGAGGCGTGGATGTGCGTCGCCTGCACCGCCCGGTAGATCCGCTGTTTGTCCGCCGGAAGGCGGTCGAAGTCCAGCTCCGAAGTGGGGGCCAGCGCCTCGATGATATATTCCAGCGGATAGTGGTAGACCCGTTCCAGCAGGTCGAACATCAGGATGGAGACCTCGGTATCGGTCAGGAACTGCGGGTAGATGTGCCTCTCGGCCAGGTATTCGCATACTGAGAAATAGTTGGCGAAGTCGCCGTTATGCACCAGCGCTGCATTGATGCCGCCGAAGGGATGGGCGCCGCCCGGATGCCAGACACGTCCCTTGGTAGGGAAGCGCTGATGGGCGATCCACACGTGGGCGCAGAGCTCTTCGATCTTATAATATTTTACGATGGCCTCGGCGTAGCCCACCACCTTGAGTATCATGATATTCTTGCCCTCGGACATGACGAAGGCCTTCTGCTCTCCCAGCGAAGCATAGTATTCCTGGTTGAGCTTGATGCTGTTCTGGTTGATGAACTCGGCTTCAGCCTCGTCCAGGCTCAGGCCGGTGAACTTGTTGGCCGCTACGAATGAATCGAGCACCGCTTTTTTCACGCGTACGAAATGGCGCCAGACCTCGGGCGGCTTGGCCTCCAGGCCCTCCACTTTAGTCCAGTCGTCCAATGACTCAAGTTTGTGAGACGAGCTGATCTCGAAATGTGGGGTGATATATTTCTGCTCCAAAGCCGGGCGTACGGACGGGTCCAGGAAGGCCACGTGCAGCATGTAATAGCTCTCCAGCACATCCCGGCTCACGCCGAGTTGTTCCGGTTTAAGGCCCGCCGCAGCGATGCCGCCGCCCTTGCCGTTGCCACGGTTGTGCATCTGCTTGGAAGGTTCATAGATGTGCCTGGCTGCAACGGGCTCAGTGCAGCAGAAGCCCACAACGCCGCAGCCGCCCTCCTCTTCCAGCTTCCTGTCCGGCGTGGCCGGCTGGAGCGATTGGGAGAGGTTTTTGCGGGAAAGCAGAAGCTGTTCTATCCTGTCGCCGTTCATTTCTTTGGCTCCGCTTCGTTGGTGTAATCCAGGTGCATCAGCAAATCTGTGCGTCCGCGCAGCTCGGCCACACTGCGCAGCCCCAGTCTTCTTAAAATATTGACCAGTTCGATGCGCCAGGCGTTGTAGAGGTTGATGATCCTCTGTGAGCCCCATTCCACGCTGATCTGTTCGGCCAGCTCCTCGTCGGTGGTAGCTATACCGCGCGGGCAACCCCGGCCGCTCTCGCAGCGGCTGCAGCGCACGCAGCCCAGCGCCACCAGCTCGCCAGTCCCGACCACCACGCCGTCGGCCCCCAGGGCTATGGCCTTGGCTATATCGTGGGCGTTGCGTATGCCCCCGCTGGCGATCAGAGTGATCTTATCGCGCACGCCTTCCCTGACCAGGAAGTCGTGGACCTTGATGATGGCGTACTCGATAGGCATGGCGATATTTTTCTTGGCGATATCAGGCGCCGCGCCCGTGCCGCCGTAGCCGCCGTCCAGGTGCACTATGTGCGCCCCGGCGGAGTAGCTGCCCACGGCAACCATGTCCACGTCGATGGGTGTCGATACCTTGGCCGATACCAGGGTCCTTCTATTTATATGCTTGATCCAGTCCATATGTTTCTTATGGTCTTCGATGGAGTAGACGCTGTGGAAGGGGAAGGGAGAGAAGAGCGAGATGCCCAGCACGGTCTCTCTCATGCGGGCCACAGCCGGTGTTACCTTGTCGGCCAGCAGGTGGCCGCCCAGGCCCGGCTTGGCGCCCTGGGCATATTTAAATTCAACGATGCGCACGCGCTGAATGGTCTCCTCGCGCACGCCGAAAAGGCCGGTGGCGACCTGCGTGATGGTGTGGTCGTCGTAGGGCTGCATGCGCTCCATATAGCCGCCCTCACCTGTGCAGGTAAAGGTGTTGAAGGCCGTTGCAGCGCGGGCCTTGGAAAGCTGGGTGACGTTGCTCACCGAGCCGAACGACATGCCGCCGCCGTACCAGGGCACGTCCAGCTTGATCTGCGGCCGGCCGTCGTTGCGCCGGTTCAACTCCAGGCTGGTATCGATCTCATCTTCGCGCAACTCTACAGGCGGTTTCTCCGGGAACTTGAACCTCAGGCGATCGAAGCCGCCTTCGGAGGCGCCACATTCATAATCATATCCGTAATCGGGTGAGGGCAGTTCGCCGGTCTCGGCCATCTTCCAGGTGGCCAGGATCAGGTCGGCCGGCCAGCGGTAATCGCCCAGCAGCTTCATCATAGGGTTCTCGACCATGCGCAGGGCCTTCTGCGGACAGAGGTCCACGCAGTAATGGTCGGTCTTCTGGCAGGCCGGGCCGATGCAGGTATGCTGGTGCGGGGCGGCGAAATACTTGTAGCCCTCCTTCATGATGTGCACGCCCTGCGGGCAGACCTCGACGCATTTGCCGCACATGATACAGTCGGCGCTGCGGCGGATAATATACTTGGCCAACTCGTTGCGGTAGCGGGGCGGCGCGGGCTTGATCACGCGCTCCACCTTCACCTGAGGAACGAGCGTTTTTACCGTATTGGGCGGCAGGTTTTCGTTATCTATTTTTTCGGGAACCAAAGATTTTGCCAAAGGTTGCCTCCTCGAGCTCTTCAAAGAATAGGGCGCGGCCTGCTTCGCCGCGCAGCCTTCGCGCATCACGAATGCCCATAGCGCCCATGACCTCGATAAGCTGGTCGTGCCAGGCTGCGATCAGGTTGATCATGCGCCCCACCGCGTATTTCTCGTCCATCTCATCCAGTCTGGCGGGACAACGTGATACGTCGCACACACGGCAGAGATGGCATTCCAGCGCGATCAGCAGGGGCAGGTTGATGGTCACCAGGTCGGCGCCGCACAGGAGTTGCTTGGCCATATGCTCGGGCAGGGCAATGCCTCCGCCTGCTATCAATGTGACCTCGTTGCGTATGCCGTCGGCCACCAGGGGATTGTGTATCTGGCGCACCATATCCTTGACGAACCTGGGGTTTTTAGCGCCGATCTCGTCGCCGTTCATGTCCGCCACTACGTGGATGGCCTCCATATGCGGCCGGTGGGCCAGCTCGATGGCGCGCTTCACGCCCGCTGCATCCAGCGTCACCCGTACGGCGACCACCATGTCCGGATTGATATTCTTGAGCTCCTTGATGCGCTGGTCGGTCTTATCATCATCGCTGATCTCGGCCAGCCTGGTCTTCCGTAATATATCTTTATGCAGCAGCGGGGCCCCGCTTGCGAAATAAAAGGCGATATTGGGGAGGTACTGCTCCAGCTCGTTGCCCAGCAGGCCGATGTCCTTCGAATCGGCGATCATGATGATGCCGGTGGCGGCCGCCACGGCCTTGAAAACGGGCAGGAGCTGCGGCAGGCTGTATTCTTTGGGCAGCACGTCGATCATCATGGGCATGGGGATATCCACCAGCGGCGGCATTTTGATCTGCCCGTCTTTGCTGAAATGTAGCACGGGGAGCTTCCTGCCGATATCCACGCCGGTGCTGATATATTCACGTCCATGGATGCCGTCACGGGTGGGGCGGACGATCTCCGACATATCGGTCCACATGGAGTCGAAGCCGGGGCCGGAGAACTTGCCGCGGTAGCCTGCGCCGGAGACGGGGATCTTGGCGGTCTCGGCCTGCGCCCAGGTGGTCTCGATGATGGCGGGGGTCCAGTACCTGTTGCCCAGCCTTTCATAGACGGGATTTTCCGACAGGGCCAGCAGCCCCTTGGTGCACTGCTGCACGCAGGAGAAACAGCCCATACACTGGAAGAAGAAGGCGTCCATCTCTGTCAGGCCGCGGATATAGTCCGCTTCCTGCCTGTAGCGGTCGAAGACACAGGCCTTCTTTACGCAGTTATGGCAGTTGGCGCAATCTTCGCGCCAGTCCACCACACCGCATTTGCCGATGCGCGGGCGGCGGGCCGGAACCGGTTGCGTTTTAATATGATATTTGTCAGGCATAATTCAAATTTCCTTATTTACTTTAAGGCTGCCATGACCTGCGGCACGGCGGCTTCGTTGGCGGGGGAGATGATGTGAATGCCCCTCAGCCCGGGCAGGCCTTTGAGCTTCTTAACTGTTTCGGCGCAAATGGCCAGGCCCTCCTTTTTCTGCGCCTCGGCGTCGCCGGCCTTCTCCAGGCGTGCGATCACCCCGGCGGGGATATCGATGTCGGTATAGTTCTTAGCCAGTAATTTTGCTTCGTCGGCGCCGGTCAGGGGCCATACCCCCGCCAGAATGGCGGCCCTTTCTGTAAGCCCTTCCTTGCGGGCCGCTTCCAGCCAGAGCTTGAAGGCCTCCACATCGAAGATTGCCTGGGTCTGGATGAAGCTTGCCCCGGCCGCTATCTTCTTCCTCAGACGTATCATATTCAGGTCCAGCGGCTTAAGGGAGGGGTTGGCCACGGCCCCGATCAGCATGCTGAAGCCCCCATCGATCTTCCTGCCGTCGATCAGTGAGCCCTCGTTCATCTTCTTTACAGCGGCGATGAGCTGGATGGAGTCGATATCGAAGACGTTGGCGGATTCTGGGCAGCCCATCAGCGACTGGTGGTAGCCGGTCAGGCAGAGCACGTTCTTGATGCCCAGCGAGGCCGCCCCCAGCAGGTCGGACTCTAGGGCGATGCGGTTCCTGTCGCGCGTGACAAGCTGGTAGACCGGTTCTACGCCGGCCTTCATCAGTGCCAGCGAGGCTGCCAGGCTGGACATGGCGATGCCGTTGACGTTGTCGGCTGCGTTGACGGCGGTCAGACCGTCGCGCAGGTAAGCGGCGCCGGCTTCCACGGCAGCCGCGCTGGTCCCTGCGGGCGGCACGTATTCAGCCGTGACAATGAAATCCTTGCCCTCTATCTTACTTGCCAGTTTGCTGTCAGGTTTCATCTCATTTTTCCTTATCTCGCCGTCGCCGGCCATTTATCACTTTTTATCCAGTTCCGACTTATTGATGTCTAATTCTCTGCCGGGCGCAGCCTTAATCCCGGAGCGGAAATCTTCCACTTCCTTAAGGACCTGTTTTACGCCGCCGCCGCCCATCTGGATGATGACCATGCGGCCTTTGCCCAGGCCGGTCTCCTCCAGCAGCGAGTCGACGGCCTCCACCCTTTTCCTGGCCCGCAAGTTGCCTTCCAGGTACTGGCATTCGCCCTCCTTGCAGGTCACCACGGCCACGCCGTCGGCCCCCGTTTCGAAGGCCTTGGTCAGGTAGAGGATATCCACCCTGCCGGAGCAGGGCAGGGGGATGACCTTGAGCTGGTCCTCACGGCGGCTGTAGCCGCGTGCCAGCTCGTCGGGGTCGAAGCTCGTCGAGCAACAGAAAAGATCTATTTTCAAACCGTGATTTTTCATAATACTTGCCTTTAAGACTTAGCGGTTGTCGGCCCATGCGGGGCGGCTGAGACCAGTCTGCTATTATTCAGGAGCTCCTCAAATTCAATGAGATCATGATAATCGACCACAGTGCTCATGGCGTGCGCCTCGACTTCGATGCCGGACTCTTCCAGTGCGGCTATGGGGTTGAGCCCGCCGACGAGGACCATGCCGACCCTGTTCAGTTCCATCGGGATCTCGCACACCGGCTCGCTTACATGGCCGACCAGCAGTGTGCCGTTGAGCCTGGCCCCGGCCAGCCTGGATATGACCGTTTGCGCCATAGGCCGGCAGATGGCCGGTATCTCGCGGTAGTTGGCCAGGATATTGCCGCTGCCCGTCTTGACCGCCTGTGAGACGGACGTCATGCGGGCGCGTATAAAGACCTCGGACGGGTCGAGGGAGCATCCTGCGTAGTGGATGATCTCCACGAAGCGCTTCGGTTTACGGTTCTCGATCTGCAACAGGCCGGCGAACTTCGAGTTCATGGGCACTCCCGCCCGGTGTAGCGTGCTGTTGACCACGATGCTGCATATGGTCGCCAATCCCATCTTGCCGTCGGGGACTGATATATCGCCGATGGTCTCGCCGTTGCGCGCCGCTTTGACCAGGTTGCTGACGCACAGCCCTGACGAGATGACCGGCTCCATAATGCGCAGGGCTTTGGCGAAGTCCTGCTTCTTAACGAATGAAATATTGACCGGGACGAGTCCCGACCGTTTATCTATATCGAAGGTGGTGCGGAAGGCCAGCAGCTCGATCCTGGAGATAGCCAGGCCTACTTTATCCTTGACCAGCCCCTGCTTGAGCTCTTTAAGCCCCAGTTCCGTAATCTCCCTGCCGTCGCGTCTGCCTGCCAGTCGGGTCAGCCCATGCTCGTCCAGCAGCTTGAAGTGGTACCTGATGGCCCTCTCGCCCAGGTCCACGCCCAATTCCTGCAGCTTGCGGGCAATGACTATTGAACCCAGGGGCTCGGGTGAATTGGCCAGGACCCTCAGTATGGAATAAGTCTTTCTTTCTACGTCTTGAGTATCGTACGACATGATATTACGGAAACCTATTGCCGTATTATAGCAGGGCGAAGGGGGCAGGTCAAAATACGTTTAGGCTGGGTTTACTGTCTATGGGCTTCGAACCTGCTGCCCGTATGTATGCTGGAAGGGGAATATTGCCAGGTGCCCGACCAGTAAGTGCCGTCGGGAGACATGGTCACCGTGAAGGTTGCGGGTGGTCGGTGACGGTAAGGGTGGTTGTGGCGACGGTATTTCCACCGGTGCCTGTGACCGTCAAAGTAAATGTCATGGTCTGTGATGGCTGTACGGGTATGCGGCCGGATGAGGCTACGTAGCCTACGCCCGCAATACTAACGCTGGTGGCATTTGATACGCTCCAGCTCAGTGAGGAATATGCGCCCGTGGGTATGACTGAGGGAGTGACCATGAAATAATTTATCATGGTCGGGTTGTTCAAAGGTGTGGGGGTGATCACCGGCCAGGCGCCGGGGTAAATAATAGGGTTTAATTATACTAATTGACGGCCGATTTTTGCCCGGCCAGCAGCCATATCAGGTGATGATGGGTCTCGCCGTTGGAGCGGGGCTCATCATAAGGCTTTTCCTGCAGTTCCCTGACTATGAGGAATCCGAAATCTTCTCGCAGCTCCTCCTCCGAACAAAGATGGAGATAGACCTTATCTACGAAAGAGTTACTTTCGCCTGCCACAGGGGTGCCCTTGCCGTAATGCTGCGGGTCGCGCACCGACATTACGCTCATGAAAAGCATACCTTGAGGGTTCAGTATCGATTTTATGATATCCCTGAACCTGACCCTCTCTTCGGGCCCGAGCAGGTGGTAGATATTCGAGGTAAATACGACGTCATATTTATTGCCGGCGGGAAGCGCCAGGAAGTCCTGCTGTTCAAACTTAATCTCGTTTTGCGACTTTTCGGGGCGGCTCCCTTCGGCCAAATTCAGGGCTTCCGGCGATACATCTATGCCGAGAACGCTGCAGCGTATATTCTGCGCCAGGTAGAACACGTCGCGGCCGTACCCGCAACCCAAATCAATAATGCTTGGGGTCTTCGCTGTCGGTGGATGCTGTTTTAAATAGCCGGCCGTAAAAACTGCCAGCTCGCTGGGCCCCTTGCCCCAGACATGTTTTTGTTGTTTATATTCGTTGTCCCAGTGCATTTCCACAGATGCGGTTTATCGGGCTATTTGGTAATGGCCTGGTAAATCGCAGGCCCCATCGAGAACCGGTAGTACTGCCCGAGCGAGGTCGAACTGATCATAAAAACAGCCACCAGGTTTTCTTTGGGGTCGACCCAGTAACAAGTCCCGGCGATGCCATCCTTGGTGAATGCTCCGACGCTGCCCGGGGCATTGGAAGCAGGGTCATCGACGCGGACATAGAAATCGAAGCCTTCGCCGTAACCCTTGCCGGGTACGTACATGCTGTCTTTGCGGTCGCCCAGCGGTCCCAACTGGTCCGATGTAATGAGGGCCACGGTTTCCGGCTTTAGCAGGCGCACACCGTCGAGCTGGCCGCCGTTGAGCAGCATCTGGGCGAAGCGTGCATAGTCCGGAGCCGTCGATACCGAGCCGCCTCCTCCGCTCCAGAACTTCCTGTCGGGGCTGGTAGGGTCTATACTAAGAGGCCATGCGGGGTCCAGGTAAACCAGGCGGTCCTCGTCCCTGGCTGCAACCTGGAACCCGGAATCTTTCATTTTCAGCGGTTTATAGATTCGCTCGGCAAAGAACTGGTCCAGCGTCATGCCGGAAATAACCTCTATCACCCTGCCCAGGACATCGTAGTTCATCCCGTACCTGTAGAGGGTCCCGGGATTTTCCGCCAGGGGCAGGTTAGCTATTTTATCGCAAACCTGGGCATTGGTTAATCCTTCTAGGTCGGCCATGCCGGCTTGAAGGTATATATTCTGAAGGGCGGTGGGCAGTAAGAACCAGTAGCCCAACCCGGATGTGTGTGTGGCCAGGTCCTTGATCGTGATCTCCCTGTTCGCTTGGACCAGTGTGACGACATCATTGCCGTCCTTGTCCTGGGTGATCTGTGCCACCTTCATATTTTTAAAGGCCGGTATGTATTTCGATACCGGGTCTGTAAGCGCCAACTTGCCGTCTTCCATCAGCATGGCGATCGATACGGCGGTGAGCGACTTGGTCATGGAGAAGATGCGGAATATAGAATCGCTGGTCATCGGCACTTTGTTATCGGCGTCCCGTGTTCCGAAGCTCTTAAGATAGGCTGTTTTGCCGTTGCGGGCTACCAGGAGCACGGCGCCGTTGATTTTGCCGTCGGCTATGTCGGCATTCAGGGTGGTACCGATCTGATTCAGCGCGTCTGATGAAAGGCCGACGTCCTCCGGCCTGACGGTCTCAGTGTTAAAGACGGCAGGCTGGGCGCAGGCTGTCAGGAGGGAAGAGACCAGCAGGATGGATATAAACAGCGCCGAACAGGCCAGCCACAGGGTTCTTTTAAAGACGTTAACCGTTCTCATAGTGCAGCTCCTTATAGGGTATTTTGCTGAGCGGAAATGTATACTTATACCAGAGGCTTGCAGGCCCTGTCAATGCTTTTTTCCGGCGCTAGATTATTATTTGGAGCATGTATTAAGATATATAGGTGCATAAGAAGTTTATGGCGTTTGTGAGCTAAAATAATCAGGCAATGTCGATGTTAACGGGTAATATTTCGGGGGGTTAAGCACTATGAAAAAGTTTATTTATCTTTCTCTCTCATTACTGTTGGTCCTTGTTGCAGGCTGTTCTTCGGGCCAGTCAACGCCGACCACGCCTCCCCAGATAATAGCCTTTAGCGTTAGCCCTTCCTCGATCAACCCCGGGGGGACAACCACCCTGCTGTGGAATGTGACGGGCGCTACAACCGTTAGTATCGACCCGGGCATCGGCCAGGTGGATATTGCAGGGACCATGGACGTGCAGCCGACGCAGTCCACCACCTATACGATAAATGCCGTCAATGCCGCCGGGGTTATGACCCAAACAGCCGCGGTCACGGTTACGGCGCCCAATCCACCGGTCATAGTAGCTTTCATGGCGGCGCCCGACACGGTTACCGCCGGTCAGTCTGCCAATCTACAGTGGAATGTTACTGGAGCCACCACCGTCAGCATAGACCAGGGCATAGGCAAGGTTGATGTCGCCGGGACCAAAGCAGTTACGCCGGCTGCAACTACTACCTATACACTGAGCGCCTCTAATGGTGCCGGTTCCGTTTCCAAATCGGTGGCGCTTACAGTTGGGCCGGCAGGTCCGCCGACCATAAACAGCTTTACTGCGGATCCGGCCCAGATCGTTGCAGGGCAGACATCGACGTTGCAATGGGATATCTCGGGGGCAAAGAACATTTCCATCAGCCCCGGCGTCGGCCCCGTTTCCGCCTCAGGCACCAGGATAGTGCACCCTGAGATAACCACCACTTACACGCTTACCGCCACCAACAGCAACGGCTCTGTTACGGCCCCTGCTACGATTACACTGCCTTCCACTGCTACTGCCAAGCCGGCCGTCACCTTTACCTCAAGCCCGAGCAATATTGCTTTGGGGCAGTCTTCGACTTTACAGTGGATTGTTACGGGAGCAACAGGCATTTCTATTGATATGGGCATCGGCACTGTTCAGGCCACGGGCACACAGGCCGAATCCCCGACAACAACCACGACCTATACGCTTACCGCTACCAACGCCAACGGAGCTACAACAGCTACAGCAACTATTACGGTGGGCACGACGACAGGTGACCTGCCGGTTATAAGCAGTTTTACAGCAAACCCGAGCACCATTTCTGCAGGAGGGTCTTCGACCTTGACCTACAATGTTACGGGAGCGACAACGATATCAATCGATCCGGAAGTTGGCGTGCCCCGGGCTTTTGAACAGCCGGCTGTATACCCAACTCAAACCACGATTTACACCCTGACTGCCACTAATGGTAACGGCTCCACAACCGCATCTGTGACTGTGACGGTGCAATAGGCCCTGTTAGCATAACCATCCCAGTAGACAATTCTATTGGTGGTGTTAGATTTATTTATCATGTGCGGGAGGATAGGTGGGCTCAATGAAGGCAGTAGTCTAGAAAAAGTGGAATGTGCGGTACCGATACTTATTTTGGCTAAATTGACATTATATGTGATTTACCATATATTGAAGCAAATTACATAACGAATTTCATTAAGGATTCTTTATTGTGACGATTTACGAACCTGGAAACTTGTTAAATCGTACAATACCTACACCAGCGGCTAATTTAGCTCTTCAAATATCTAGCGGTAAAGTCATTATGGTGAGTGGCGCAGGGGTGAGCAAGGCGGCGCCAACAAACCTTCCCTTGGGCGCAGAGATAGCGCATATATTGAAAGATAAATTGTCACATACTGATTTGCAGGCTGTTGTGAAAGATATAGCCGACGATAATTTGCTTTCCATCGCCGATGCAGCCGAAATGAAATCACAAGCAGCTTTGCGATTGATTCAGAAAATGATCTTGGATTCTTTTGAGTTTAAGACAGCACGTCCTAATTATGCTCATAGATGTATTGCTTTGCTCATGGCCGAGCGAGCTAGCTCAGTGATGACAACCAATTGGGATACGTGCATCGAACGAGAAGCAAATGTAGGTTACTGTGATTTAATAGCCTGCAGGAGACAGGAAGAGCTGGGCGGCTCAGGTAATAGCGCGGTATTATTAAAATTACATGGGTGCGCTACTCTAGAAGAATCTATTCGCGTATCATCTGAACAGGTGCGTGAAATTTGGTGGGCAGGACATCAAATAAGTGCGGCAATTGAACGTGATTGGGTCGTATTTCTTGGCATTGGCAGTATTGCACCCTATATAAAGGATACTATAAAGACTATTATTAGCTTATCTAAAGAACATACACAAATATTAGTCGTCGACCTTAGTCTAAGTGAAGAGTGGGATGAGTTGATGGCCGGCCAAAACGGTAGCTTTTTCATTTGTGATTCGGCTGAAAAGTTTCTCGACGACATTATTTCTTCACTGACGTTGAATCAATTCGCACAAGTTACTATTTTAGCAAAGAAATTGGAGACAGAAGGCCATATAGCAAGCATTGATTTAGCTAGGGCAGCAAATCAAACTCTATCCTTTCTGGGCAAATACCCAGCTCATTTCCTCTGGCTATGGGTAAGGCGCGGAATATTTCCGAAAATCTGTTGCCGCGCAGTGCTTGAGTCAAATTTTGTTAGATATCTGTTAGCAATGGCTTATATAAATACCATTTCGTCCTTGCAATCTATGCAGATAATATCAAATGCTGTATCCATTATATGCAAAGATTTCATTATTGAATTAGCTTGGGCAAAGGAGGTATATACTTCCGATGTACTATGCAAGATAAAAGAAGAATCTCTTTTGGCTGATAGACAGAATAATGTAATTCCTGCGGGCATTCCCTGCGTTATCATCGTTAATGATCCTTTAGGCCCGTTACCTGCAGCTACAATGCCAGAGTCGGTAGTTGATACGCCAGACATCCAGGGTATTATTGATGGACCGCGAACTCTAGCCGTTCGCTGGTTATCCTTGGATCAGTTGCTTACTATTAAAAATATCGATGAGCTCCATACCCTTTTAGGAGTATGAAATGAATAACACATTGCCGTCAGGTGCAAGTTTTCAAAAATACTTTGCGGGAAAGCTTCAAGGCGCCGGTTTTGATGTGCGTCAATGGGATTTGGTTGAAGGAATGGATCAAATACTACTAGCAGAGAATCAATATTATATTCTTGCATTTCAAGTTTTTGATTTATGGTCGAACCTTCTCGCATCAGCAGGAAAGATCGAATTGGCATTTTCTCAAATAATTGGTGACCAGTACGACACATCCAAGATATGGGATGCGTATCTTGTTCTCGTTTGTCGCTCCGATCTACGCAGCATCGATGAATTTAATCAATTGTCTAAACTTGTCTACGATACTCACCGAACACGGAAAATTGTACATACAGGACTTGGAAATGATTTAACACGTCTTGATGAAGTGGCAAAGCCATTTCTGTCATTAACTAAAGTTCGTCTTAATGCCAAAGGTAGAGACCCATTAAATATATTAGCTGAGAGAATGAAGACTAATAATTCGGTTGATCCGATAGAGATCGACAGATTAATTAGCGTCTTCAAAATACATGGAGATCTAAGCAATGTATAATTCTAATCTCTTAGTGGCCGAGCCATCAGTTCTAAAATCTATAGTTATCGAAAGATTTCGTGGATTCAATGATCGCTACGAAATTCCTTTGAATGCATCCGCTATTATCATATCTGGAGCAAATGGGCGTGGCAAAACTTCATTGTTTGATGCAATTCAGTGGTTGATATTAGGTCGTATAAAAAGACTAGAGCAATTACGATCAAGGAAAAATGATGAGCATATCGTCAATTGTTACGCCAAAGAGCCCAAAGCTAAGGTACAATTGACTTACATGGATATATCTTTGAATCGATTAATCACAGCTACTCGTATCGGAGATTATCATGATAGTTTTTTGGAGCTTGATATTTATGGTTCTGATAAAATATTCGGTCCAGAAGCTGAAGTTATTCTCAGGAAATCTATGGGATCAAGCGGCGATATGGACACGTTTGAACAATATTTTCTAAGTGCAGCTATGCTGCAGCAAGACGCTATTCGGGCTTTCCTCTCAACCTATACTGATTCTGAAAGATATGAAATCATATCAAGATTGCTTGGTTTGTCGATTATGGATGAGTTCATTGATAAACTTATCGAAACAGAAAAATATACATCAGAAAGGTTCAACAAGGCAAATCAAATCTTGTTAAAGCTTGAAGAGCAAGTAGATAAGGCTCATAAGGAGATCGAAGAAACTAATGCCCGTATTAAAAATGCCCCTATTATGTCGGATGCTGTAAATGCAATAGTGAATCATGCTAAATCACTTTCGTTTGATTTCCTGCTTAAGGTGAATGAGAATGGTGAGCCCTTAATTTCAGAATTGCTCATTGAAATACAGGGATATAAGAAGCAATTTGAGCAATTGGATGATGTTCTGAATGCCATGGGGGACCGTTTATCGGAAAAATCTAATTTGACTCTAGAGGAATTAGAGGCGAGTTCTTCACAGTTGCGGCAGGAAATTGATGCGAGTAAATCCAAGTTAGAAACAGGATTTGCTGACGAATTGGCTTGCAGAAAGACCTTTGAAAAAATAAAATCAGGTACCGATAATAGACGTCAATTAGCTGGGATCGCCATACAAATGCTATCTGATCACTGCCCAGTTTGCGATCAAAAAATAGATATGGATGTTGTTCATAATAAATTGGAAATAATGATCGGCGAGCAAAATGAACTTGTCATTGCAAAAGCTAAAATGGATGAAACTATCAAATATAATACCGAAATTAAAAATGTTACGTCTCAATTGCAATTTCAGTATGAAAAATTAATTGCTGATATTGAACGATTGAAAAAGTGGCAAAAACAGACGGATCGACTTTACATCGAATTACAGGAGATTTGCGCTAAACTCGCGCTATTCAATTTGCCTTCGCCAATTCCCGGGATTTATTCGATAGTGGAATGGATATCAAGAGCAAATAATTGGAAATCGGATACGCTAGCCAAAATAAAAAGTATTGAACTATATGCGCAAAAAGTACTAGACGCGCGCTCTGTTATCGCAGATTCCGAGAAATTGCAGTTGCTCGACGCATACTTGGAACGAGTCATAAATGAATATAATGAGCAAAAGGAAGTTACTATTAATCTGGAAAAACATGTTAAATCGCGAAAGGGATTGATAGAATTAGCTAAAAATGAAGCAACTCATGTGGTCAGAGATACATTTGAAATCTTGCAGCCGGTAATCCAAGACCTATTCTGCCGACTAGCTCCGCACCCCACCTTTAATAAGTTATCATTTACGCATGAATTATATCGTAAGCGCGGATCTTCAGTGCCGCTTGCCATTGATCAATTGGCCGAACAGGCAATTAGTCCCGCGTTAGGATTCAGTTCGGCCCAGGCAAATGTTGCCGCGTTGTGCTACTTCATTGGATTGGCATTTGCAAGTAGTGAAGCAGACTTTGGATTTGTGCTACTCGATGATCCGCTACAGGCAATGGATGATATCAACGCATTGGGTTTTTCTGATCTTTGCCGCTTCCTGCGTAAAGAGAAGCAATTGATTATCGCCACTCACGAGGATAGACTCTCCAGTCTTCTTTTGCGGAAACTTAGATCGCGCAATGAAAATATTAATACAATCAGCTTAAATTTCACCAGTTGGAACCGATCTGGTCCATCCATATTGGTGGAACGTATTGTTGCAAAACAGGAGAAGCCAATTCTGGCTAGCCTTAGTTGATATCGGCAGGAAGAGGTTCTTGTTTATTAGTGAATCAGATTTCATTAGAGCTAATATTCCCATATCAAACCAAGAGTTTATGATTTATAAGCCATTGGTTGTGTGCTGTCAGCCCAGTTCTTAAATCCAAAATATTTTACTATTTCAAGCCGCGCTTAGTCCTCAATAATTTCAAATCTATTCTCTCACTAATTTCATTTATCATTGCTTGTAACCGATCTATTTTAGTGACATCAAATATCGCGTCAATATCAGCACTTCTAAATCCAACTAGACTGGGTGGGATAACATTAGAAACAATGAAAAACAATCCTTTTGGCTTGCGCTCTCTGTAGGTGTGCGCATTGTCAAATGCTTTTTTCTTAGTGTCTGAACGCTTCATTCCTGGTCTGTCCAAATGCGTGACCCTGCCATCAGGATTGTTAAAACTTGAAGGAGAGCCCTTAGCTTCTATCGCTATATCAGGCGTGACCTCGAAATCATGTGTTCCTGTATTTCCAGGTGTTGTTATTAGCGGCAGGCGGAATTGTATTTTCATAAGATACGAAAATGCGTTTGCGAATGCCTTTCCAACTACAGATGCCCGTGCTTGAAAAGTACCAGTTTCATATACAGCCGTTGAACGGCAATTCGGGCACTTTGACGGCGGTTGCCCCCAACCTTGTGTCGCTTTTCCAGACTTGAGACAATTAACACATGTCCAGCTTTGATAAGTGGCAAAGTGATCAATGCTTGCTTGAAAACATGAATTGAAATAATCCTTAAGATGGGCATTTGTAAGTGAGGAGCTTAGGTATTTATTATAGGCTGTATGTGCAATTTGAACATATAATTCTATCATTTCACTTTATCCAGAGGAAGGGTTAGTGTTTTTTGTTCTTCGCTCAAGCGGGCTAGTCGGCGTGCTGCCAAGTCACAATACTTTGGTTCTATCTCATATCCTACGTACCTGCGTTTTGTCTTAAGAGCAGCCAAAGCTGTTGCTGCAGCACCCATAAAAGGATCCAGGACAACATCATCCTCGGCCGTGTACAGTTGTATACACCTGTAGGGTAACTCAACTGGAAACGGCGCCGGATGTCCGGTCTTTTTGGCTGGCTCAGCCGCAAATTGCCACACACTTTTTGTAAATTCCAAAAACTCCTCTTTGGTTATGGTCGGTTTTCGGCCCTGCAATGAGCGACGGTAGCCCTGCTTACAGAATACTAGAATATATTCATGAGTGTCGCGTAATGTCGGATTCGTTGGCGACAACCAGCTTCCCCAGGCAGTGGAACGGCTGGCGCTGCCACCTTTGTCCCAGAGTATTTCACCTCTCATCAAATAATTGTAATCCATCAAGTCGTGAATAATATATGCATGGAGAGGAATATAAGGAGCCCTTCCCAGATTTGCCAGATTAAGACAGACTCGACCTCCGGGTACCAATACTCTATAGACTTCATCAAATACCCGTCGAATAAAAGCACGGTATTCACCGAGCGTCAGATCTTCGTCATATTCTTTTCCTACGTTGTAGGGCGGTGAGGTTACTACCAGATGCACGCTGCAATCCGGTAGCTCTCTCATATTTTCGCTGGACTTACACAATATTTGATTAGTTATTTTACGAGGTAAGGCATTTTCTACATATTTTACATTGGGATGCTTGGATATACCCTCGTAGAGTCGGCCAGCATAAAATTTGGAGGAATCGTGCCCAAATCTGCCCGGTGAACCGAAGGCACTCGTACTCGTGCCATTCCCATTGCCGTTTCCATTGGATTTTGCCATTGTTGTCTTATTATCTCACGCACTTGAATGTTGTCAAGATGGTATCTGATAAAGGGAATTCCACACCCTTTCTTTACATAAGTTTCAATTCCGTGTATACTTCCCTTATAGTTCAAGTTTAGGTTATTACAAGCTTCTTACACTTCGCCACTTCTATTAAGCATTGGATGGCCCGAATACGGCTAAATTTATTAAGGAGGGCATTCGATGAGTTTTCAAGACAAATCGCTAAAGTGCACCGATTGTGGTACTAACTTTACCTTTACTTCGGGAGAACAAGAGTTCTTCGCCACCAAAGGTTATAACAACGAACCGAAGCGCTGTCCGGGTTGCAGAAAAGCTAAGAAACAGCAAAACGGCGAATCAAGCTACGGTCCGCGCAGCTATACCAGCAGGTAAGTAAAACCGCACACAAATTGAACCGGGGACATATGCAGGCCCATTTCGGGCTTATGTATGTCCCCGGTCAAGTATTACAGGATGGAGAAAAATGGATTTCGATAAGACTAAAGGCTTTTGCAATGGGCTAAATATTCACGGTGATAGCTGTGAGTACACGTTTCACCTGGTAAACCATGCCCGCAGTGAAATCACCATAAAAAACTGCAAATCGTGCAGTTGTCCCTCGGCCAGGACTCACAGGGCGCAGTACTCTGCAAAAAAGAGGATAGTAGTAGAGTAGAGGATAGGATTGGGAGTGCGCTAAGCGCTATTTAGATTTGGATACGCGCTTACGGATGGGTTTGGCCTTGGCTTTGGCTGTACCTACTTGAATAGCATCCTGGATCCAGACTATTTCCTGCCGGCGGTTGTTAACTATGTTCCTCTGTATCCTGTTATCCGGCGCCATCAGGGATTCCAGGTTATTGCAGTTTTCTTGCGCGGCCGGCAGCAGCTTGCGCGCTTCTTTGAATTGATCGTCCCTTAGCAGGCTCTCGACTTCCTTGATCTGCGTGGACAGGTCCTTGCTGATGTCTGCGAATTGATTCATTTCCATTGTGCGTCCTTTACTGACTAAAAAACCGGTCATTTGCAGATGACCGGCCAGCTTTATGTAAATCGTTCTAACTTAATAATAGCCCAATTGAGGGGAAATAACAATTAAGGTTCATCATTTTTCCCTCACCCCTGCCCCTCTCCCAGGAGAGGGGATTTCTTTTTTTATAAGAGGGAACAAGTTCCCTCTTCAACGCCTTCCTTTTTTTCTAAGAGGGGATAGTTGTTTTCCTCTACAGCGACCTCCTTTTTGTTATAAGGGGGACAGTTTCCTTCTTCAGTGCCTTCTTTTTTTTCTAAGTGGGGAAAGGTTATGTTCAATCGGAGCCGGGCAAGGGCACGGTGCTGACCATCGAGACCGGCCTGGTGTAAAAGGCTAACGGCCGTCCAGCAGGTCGGCCAGTTGTGCAAGGTTGCGCAGTGCGGCCGCGTTGCCGCTCTTGCCTTCGCGGTCCAGGTGGAAAGCCCGAATGCCCACGCTGGCAGGCTCCAAGAAATCGAACTGTTTGTTGTCCCCGATATGAACGATTTGGCCGGCCTCTACGCCCAAACGGCTGCAGATTTCCCGGTAAAAATCAGCCGTCTTGACCTTCTTAAAATCCGATGTCGAGGAGAAAATCGAGCTGAATTTGTGTTCGACATCGCGCAGAAGGTGCTTTAAAAAGGGCCTGGGTGAGCCCGATGCCACGCTCAATTTATATCCTTTGCCCAGTTTTTCCAGAACATCTTTTGTGTCCGAATAGTAGTTGACCCTGTTTTGCAGCTCCTCCATGGCAATATCGGCCCGGCCGAGGTCGAACCTGGTGAACCAGTATTGAACGTCGTACCATTCCAGCCGCTGGTCGCCGATGCTGTCATATTCCTTGCGGATTCTCCGGATGGCCTCTTCGACATCCAGGCCGTACCTCTGTGCATAGCGCTGCGGGATCATCTCGAACCAGATGGCATAGCTGAAATCCGTAGTCACCAGGGTGCCTTCAACGTCGAAGGAGACCACCTTTACGGCATCTTTGAGTGCAGTCATGTTTTGAAATTGTAGCATTTTCAAGTTCGGCTATGTTTATTGAACGGATTTTCCCCGTCTTAAAATAGGGGTTAAAATAATGGGAACATGAATTTCGATAAAATCAACAGCTATTATTTCGAGACCGGTCCCATCAGGCCGCCCAGCGAAGCTTATTCACTATTGATCAGGGCCACGCGCAACTGTCCCTGGAACCGCTGCGAGTTCTGCCACACGTATAAGGGAGAAAAGTTCGAGCTGCGCCCGGCCGAAGACGTGATCAAAGACATAGAGACCGCCAAATCGCTTGCGGATGCTATAACGGAACTGGGCTTAAAAAACGGTGAGGAGGGACGGCTGAAAGAGGTAGCCGCTTATATTTATAATCAGATCACGGCCAGGGATTGCGTCAGGCAGGTTGCACTGTGGCTGTGGGCGGGCGGTACTTCAGCCTTCCTGCAGGATGCCAACAGCGTCATCATGAGGACGCCCGACCTGGTGAACGTGCTGAAAGCCCTCAAGAAGTCCTTCCCTTCACTGGAAAGGGTCACTTCTTATTGCCGTTCCAAGACAGCGGCCAAGAAAAGCCCGGCCGAGCTCAAGGAAATCAGGGAAGCAGGGCTCTCACGCATCCACATCGGCATGGAGAGCGGCTCGGACAAGGTGCTTGAATTTGTCGATAAAGGCACCACGGCTGAAGACCATATCAAGGGCGGAAAGAACATTAAGGAGGCTGGCATCGAGCTCTCCGAATACTATATGCCCGGTCTGGGTGGGAGGCAGTGGTCGCACGAACACGCTTCAGAATCGGCGCGTGTATTGAGCGAGATTAATCCGGATTTCATTCGCCTGCGCACCCTCCAGGTCAGCGAGAATATGCTGCTGTGGTCCAGGCTGGAAAAGGGCGAGTTTGCCCTGCAGCGCGAGGATGAAGTCGTAAGGGAGATCGGCGAATTCATCGAAAAGCTGGATTTCACAGGAGAGTTGAAAAGCGACCACGTTTTGAACCTGCTGCCCGAGCTGGAAGGCCGCTTCCCCCTGGCCAAACAGAAATGCCTGGATGCTATCAACAGGTATCTGAATATGCCGGTCAGGGACAGGCTGAATTTCAGGTTGGGCAGGAGGGCCGGCCTCTATGAGACCTTGAATGACATCTATAACGCCGGGAAATACCAGAGGGTCGACGAAGCGCTGACGCGCGTGGGCGCCGATACCGAAGAAAAGGTGGATGAACTCATCGCCGGCATCAAGGAACGCTTCATTTGAAAATGAGTTTGTGATAGTATATAGCGTTTTTATAGTGGAAAATAAAGATTAGTCTGAGAGGGTTTCGGGTTGGAGCACTTTCCCGATTTCATGAAGAATCCCGCCAATGCCATCACTTCCGTCAGACGCAAGGAATAAATATTTGTACAACCAAATTGGGTAATCGGCGTTATATATATAAATCACTTCGAGGAGAACCATGAAAAAGATAATTTACCTGGTTGCCGTCATCGCGATTTTTTCCATGCTTCTGCCGGCCTGTACTGGCAGTCTGCAATCTCGTACTGCCAAAGGCACATTTACCGAGGCCGTGTTGGGCGGCGATGCCCAGACGTTGAACTGGATTATTGCCACTGACGGTGGAGCGTCGAAACGCTATGCCAGCTTCATGGTTGATCCGCTGGCTGTCTTCGATAACCAGTTTAAACTTCAATTGCGCTGCCTGGCCAAAAACATAGAAGTCTCAACGGACGGGCTGGTCTATACAGTGACTATCAGGAACGATTTGAAGTGGTCGGACGGAAGCAATGTCAGGGCCGACGATTACGTTTACACGCTCAAGAATATTATGCTGGCCGACTGGCTGCAGTGTGCCGATAAGTCCAAATGGCAGGAAACGGTGGATAACCAGACTTATCCCCTCAGCCCGGAGACTCTAAGCGACACATCATTCAAAATCACACGCCGTTCGGCAGACCCCGATTTCCTGTATACCATCTATGATTTGATGCCCTATCCCAAAGCCATAGCAGTGCACTACGAGAATAACAGAGATGCTTTTACAGCTGCCCCTGAATTCGTCAATATGAATTATGCCGGCAATATGGGAGCCTATATCCCTACGGCCTGGGATGCCGCGGACGGCTTCGTGTTGAGGCGTAACCCGGATTATTACCTGGGCAAAGAAACGGGCGCCCCTTACTTCGAAAAGTACGTCATTAAAGCCTACGGCCTGCAGCAAGAGATTAACGATGAGCTGACGTCGGGAAAGGTCTCCTCCGCCTATATAGAGCCGCAGGATGCCAATACCTACAGGTCGCAGGGCAATACCACTGTTTATACCATCCCAACCGGTTTTTACGTTTATCTAGCTTATAACCAGCGGGATAACGGCTGGGCCGGCCTGAAGGATGCCAGGGTCAGACAGGCCATCTCCATGGTCATAGACAAACCCGCGGTCATACAGCAAATGTATCAGGGATTTGCCGTCCCGGCTTTCAGCTTTATACCGCCCTACTCGCCGTGGTATGACGAGAGTGTGCTTAACAAATATGGAATGAGCCCGGCGGCAGACCAGCAAAAAGCCATCGACCTGATCAAGAGCGCCGGCTATGAACAAAAAGAGGTCAGCGGCAAGATGGTGTTCGTAGACAAGGATGGCAATCCCATCAAGCTGATTTTCCCGGTGGATATGCAGAGTGATTTCGAGCAGAACCTGGCCATTCTTATCAGGCAGAATTTACTGGGCATCGGGCTGGATATCATCCCCAAATTCTCCCCGCGCGATATGCTCTTCGCCGGACTTATGAATAAAGTCCCCGGTTCAGACCAGCAGGCCTCTTTCAATAACGGGCCGAAAGCGGTGGGAACCCAACCATGGGACCTCGCCATTCTTTCTTCGCACGCCAACCCGCTGGCGCTGGGAACAAGCAGGGACTTCTTCTCATCGGCCGGCAGTTTTAACCTTTTCGGATACTTTAACGACAACGTCGATGCCCTCTATAAAAAGGCCAGTTCGGCAGAGGGGGTAAGCCCCGCAAGCCACAAACAGATTTACACCGAGCTTTCCAAGATCATTTCGGACGATCAACCGGTGGATTTCCTGGTGTTCTACAGCGATAATTACGCCTTCCAGAGCAACGTGAAAGGAGTGGAACCGGGCCCCAATTTCCTGTATAACTACCAGTCTTGGTACTTTCAATAAAACCGTCCGTAATGAGAGGTAAAAGATTGCGAAGCAGACTAAATAAAGGACTTGCCATCACGGCGGCGGCGGTTTTGATGATGCTGTCCCTGGGCGGCTGCGCCGCCCCGGCAGCCAAAGGTGGCTTCATCGAGGGAGATGTGACCGGGGGAGAGGCCGAGACCCTCAACTATATTCTGGCCGCGGATGCATCGTCCTTTGGTTACGTCGGCTATACTCTGGACTCCCTGGCTACTTACGACAACAAATTCAATGTCGTCCTGCGCTGCCTGGCTAAAGATATAGAAGTTTCACCGGATGGACTGGTCTATACCATGGCCATACGGGACGACCTGAAATGGAGCGACGGCTCGCAGGTAACGGCCGATGACTACGTATATACCCTCAAAAACCTGATGTTCTCGGACTGGCTGAACTATAACTACAAGGACGACTGGCAGGAAGTGGTCGGGAGCACGAAGGTCTTCGTCACCCCGCAGGTGGTGGACAACACGACATTTACTATCACCCGGCAGACCGTTCAGCCTGAGTTTATTTATACCCTGTATAACCTCACTCCCTACCCCAAATACATAGCTACCAAATATGAAGGCAACATCGACGCATTCACGCAGGCTAAAGAGTTCAATGACCTTTCATACACAGGCAACCTCGGCCCCTACAAATTTAAAGACTGGCTGAAAAACGATAAGTTCGTGCTTGAGAGAAACCCTGACTACTATTTGGGAAAGGACAATGGCGCTCCCTACTTCCAGGAATACACGATAAAACAGTTCGGGACCTCGGCGGTCATGCAGGCCGCCCTCGAGGCTGGCGACATAAACTTTTGCGGAATAGAGCCGCAAAACGTTTCCAAGTTTAAGAATATGCCCCGCATCAATGTTTTCACCATACCAACCAGGGGCTATAACCTCATTTCTTATAACGAACGTGCCAACGGCTGGGAAGGACTGCGTAATAAACAGGTCCGTCAGGCCATATCAATGGCTATAGACAAAGATCCCATTGTCAAGCAAATATACCTGGGCTTTGCCGAGCCTGCCTTCAGCTTTATTCCCCCCAGCTCACCTTGGTTCAACGATGAGTCCTCGCTTAAACTGGGGGTGGCCCCGCTCAATAGCCAGGATAAAGCTATTGAAATGCTCAAAGAAGCCGGTTATACGTATGGCAAGGACGGAGACCACGATGTGCTGCTGGGCAAAGATGGAAAGCCCGTAAAGCTGCTGCTCGTAACAACACCCGGCAGCGACGTAGTGGAGTCGCTATCTTTATTAATAAAACAGGATCTGGGGGCAATCGGTATCAACGTAGAGGTCAAATGGGTCCAGTGGCCTACCCTGCTTCGCAGCTACATGATGAATAAGGTGCCCGGCAGCGGCCAAGAGCCCAGGTATAATAACGGTCCCCAGGCGGTCAGCGATGAGGCGTGGGACATGACGCTGATGGGGCATAGCACAGACCCTCTGGCGCCATCCGGCACCAGCGTATTCTACGCCAGCGACGGCGGCCTCAATTCCTTCGGTTTCTTCAATAGTCAGGTGGACGACCTGTTTAAGAGGATAAGGTCCAAGGAAGGGTTGGATAAGGTGGAGCGGGCCAAAATGTACTCTGAACTAGCTGGCATCATCTCCGACGAGCAACCGGTCGATTTCCTGGTCTACACGCAGAACAACCTTGGCTTTCAGAAAAACGTGACAGGCATAGAGCCGGGCGTTAACATAGGATATAATTCTTATCTGTGGCGCTTCGAATAACTGGCCTATAGGCTGACCGCCCCAAACTCACTGGCGCTGCGCCGGGCACGGGATTATGCGCAACTACATTATCAAACGGCTGATCTACAGCATCATAATTGCCTGGGGCATCCTCACTATCACGTTTATCCTGCTGCGCGTAGGCCCCTCGTCCCCGGTTGACCGGTATATCCTCAACATCGCCGCCAGGGGACAGGACGTCGACTCGGTAAAGCAGGCCATCGAAGCCAGGTACGGCCTTAATAAACCCATAACCGAGCAATATTTTTCGTACATGGGTAACTTGCTGCAGGGGAACTGGGGGTGGTCGTTCAGCGCTTCCATGCCTGTTCTGGAACTGATAGGTTCCCACTGGATTTACTCCTTCCAATTAATCTTGCTGGCTACTATTTTCGCCATTATCCTGGGCGTGGGATTGGGCATGCTGGCCGCTGTGAAGCAGAATACGAAGTTCGATTACGCTGCCTCCATTTTTTCTTTTATTGGTATATCCATCCCCGGTTTCTGGCTAGGCCTGATGCTGATCCTGGTGTTTGCCGTTTATCTGGGGTTTTTTAAGACCTATTACGATACTAACTACCCGATTTGGTCGCTGGAGAACCTCAAACAATTGATATTGCCGGTAATGGCGCTGGGAATAGGAGAGCTGGCAGGCTACGTGCGCTATACCCGCTCTGCCATGCTGGATAACCTCCACAAAGAATTCGTAACAACCGCACGCGCCAAGGGCTTGCCGGAAAGTACAGTGATCGGCAAACATGTACTGCGCAATGCCATTTTGCCACTGGTAACCATAATTATGTTCGATCTGGGCAGCGTGGTTTTCGGCGGCGCCTATCTTACCGAAATCGTATTCGGCATACCCGGCCTCGGCCAGGTTTCCTTCAACGCCATCTTTGCCGACGACTACGCAGTAGTGGTTGCGGTAACACTGATAGGGACTTTCCTGGTGCTGTTCATCAACCTGGCAACCGACCTCTTTTATACTTATCTCGATCCGAGGATAAGGTATGAGTGAAGAGAAGATAGTCAGCCGGGGCGGGATCAAATTGCCGGTTCATGTCAACCGGCGGCTGGTCAGGTATTACTGGGACAGGCTTAAGAAAAATAAGCTGTCTCTTGCCGGACTGGGTTTTATAGTATTCCTGGCGCTCCTGGGAACTTTCGGGCCGTTCTTTGCCGCCGACCCGCAGCATGTCGACTTCGATGTCAAAAATCTGCCCCCTCTGGGATTTTCCACCCAGGAATCGATATATGATATAAAAACAAGTACTTTTACAACCACAGTACACCCGGGCAGGCCCGACCATCCCCTCGGCACGGACAGCAAGGGGCGGGATATGCTGGCTATGCTGATCTCCGGCTCGAGGATATCACTATTGGTCGGCCTTCTGGCGACGGGGATCGCCATATCCCTGGGTACTTTCCTGGGTGTGCTGTCAGCTTATCTGGGTGGCTGGGCAGATAACCTGCTGATGAGATTTACCGACGTCATGATGACTTTCCCCTTCTTTCTTTTGCTGGTGCTGATCGTCTTTATATTCGGGCCCAGCCTTACCATCATTGTCATTGTCATCGGCCTGACAGGTTGGACCGGAGCAGCAAGGCTCATACGCAGCGAAGCCTTGTCTCTGAGGACCAGGGATTTCATTACTGCTTCCAAGGCGCTGGGCGCCAGCGATAACAGGATAATATTCAATCATCTCATTCCGAATGTAGCGAGCTTGATCATAGTCATGGCCACTTTGTCTATACCGGGCGTGATCATGGCGGAGGCAGCCTTGAGCTTCATAGGCATGGGAGACCCCATGAGCACAAGCTGGGGAACCATACTGAATACCGGCCAGCACACACTGGACACGGCCTGGTGGGTGGCTGTGGAGCCGGGCATAATGCTCTTTCTCACAGTCCTATCATTCAACTTCTTCGGCGATGGTTTGCGGGACGCCTTCGATCCCAAAGCGACTGTTTAAGATTTAAATGCAAGGAAATTTATACTTTGTCAGCTAAAACGTTACTTGAGGTAAAGGACTTAAAGACCTGGTTCTACACGCGCCGGGGCATAGTAAAAGCTGTAAACGGCGTGAGCTTCACTCTCGATGAGGGCGAATGTCTCTGCCTGGTGGGTGAATCGGGATGCGGCAAATCCGTAACCGCCCTCTCCATCCTACGTCTCTTTGACAGCCCGCCGGGCAAAATCGTGGAAGGGAAAGTTTTATATGAAGGCCTGGACCTGACAACCTGCCCTATTCCGCAGTTGCGCAATATTAGGGGAAAGGACATTGCCATGGTTTTTCAGAATGCCCAGTCGGCACTGAACCCTGTCTTTACCATAGGTGACCAGATAGAGGAGCAGATTAATACCCACAGAATGCACCATAATGGTACTGCGAGGGAGAAGGCAGTGGCGCTGCTCGAAGAGATGAAGATACCGGAAGCGGCGGGGGCGCTCAAGATGTATCCGCACCAGATGTCGGGCGGTATGAAGCAGAGGGCTATGATAGCCATGGGCCTGTCATGCGATCCCAGGATATTGATTGCCGATGAACCCACGACCGCCGTGGATGTCACCATACGCGCACAAATCATATACATACTGCAGGAGCTTAAAGCCAGGCGCAATATGTCCATCATTTTCATCACGCACGACCTGTCACTGGCACGTGAGATAGGCGACCGGGCCGCAGTCGTCTATGCCGGTAAAGTGGTGGAAATAGCGCCTGTTGAACACATTTTGAGGAAGCCGGCGCATCCTTATACCATAGGCTTGATAAGTTGCCTGCCGGATATTTCTACCGAGGTGAAAAGGCTGCCCTCCATACCTGGCAATACGCCCAACCCCATGGATATACCGTCCGGCTGCCCGTTCCACCCAAGGTGTCCCAGCGTTATGGATATTTGCCATACTGTAGAACCTGAGATGTTGAACATATCCGGTGTACAGACTGCCGCATGCCACCTTTATGACGCCGATATAATGGGAAAAAGATAATGCACAGTCAGCAGATTTTAGAAATAAAGGACCTGAAGAAGTATTACCGGGTGACCTCCGGTCTTATACCCCGGCCGGTAGGCGACGTAAAGGCTGTGGACGGCGTATCGCTGACCATCGCTGAGAAAGAGGTGCTGGGGCTGGTAGGGGAATCGGGATGCGGGAAAACCACGCTGGGCAAGACGATTTTACGTCTGGAAGAGCCGACCAGCGGTGAAATCCTTTTTAATGGGATGGACGTTGTAAAGCTAAACAAGAAGGACCTGCGGAAATTGCGGGGTAAACTTCAGATTGTATTTCAGGACCCGGATTCGTCACTGGATCCCAGGATGACCGTGGGAGGTTCCATCGAGGAGGCGCTGGTTGTGCAGGGCATAAAGAACGCAGGTGAGCGCTCTGAACGGGTGGCCGCATTGATGGAGAAAGTCGGGTTGGAAGCCGGGTTTTACGAGAGGTATCCCCATGAGTTCAGCGGAGGGCAGAAGCAGCGCATAGGCATAGCCAGGGCGCTGGCTATGGACCCTGAACTGATCATTGCCGATGAGCCGGTTAGCGCCCTGGACGTGTCGGTTCAGGCCCAGATATTGAATCTAATGATGGATATCAAGGACAGGGATGGGCTGGCTTATTTGTTCGTGAGCCACGATCTCTCAATTGTAAAATATATTTCGGACCGTGTGGCCGTAATGTATTTAGGCAGGATCGTTGAGATGGCCGATAAGCACGAATTTTTTAAAAAGCCACTTCACCCTTACAGCGAGGCCCTGCTGTCGGCAATCGCCAGCCTTCGTCCCGCAAACAAGGATAGGATTTTGCTGAAGGGAGATGTACCATCCCCGCTCAAGCCTCCCAGCGGCTGCCATTTTCACCCCAGGTGCCATCGAAGGATAGCTATTTGTCCTGAAGTTGATCCGGAATACAGGGAAGTTGCCCCCGGTCACTTTGTGGCCTGCCACCTATATTAACTTGACAGCTCTAGAGAGCTTTGACCATATAATGGCCTTCCAGAATATAGCCACATTCCGTCCGGAAGTAGTCTCTGGCTCCCACACCGCTGATAACGGCAATCTTTTCGACAGAAAAATCCTGCTTTGTAATCTTCTCGGCCTGTTTGAGCAACTCTGCTCCCAGTCCCTTGTGCTGTGCGGCGAACTCTTTTTGCCCACCAATAGGCACCTCCGAGCCAAAAACATGTATCTCACGTACGATCGCAGGGTATATATCTTCGCCGGCCGTGCCGATCCGCAATCTCAGCAGGCCGAAGAGAGTGCCTCCTTCGTCTTCATACGATAGGAATATCTCCCTGCCGTTGGATGCTGTGTATTCATATTTATGCAGGGCCGGCCTACCTATTTTCCAGCCGTCGCGAAGCCTGTGGCCATACTCGCGGCAACGCGTGCAGGCGCACTGCAAATTTTTTATGTTCATCGCCTCTCTTACGGACGATCTCAGCGCCAGGTCTTTGCATCCCGCGATAATAAATTTAGTAGGTATATCGCGCATAACGCGGGGTATCCGCACGTATTTGGGCACCAGGCTTTTTATACCCGTCAGCAGCTCCACGGTTTCATCCATGGTGTAAGGTATATAATTGCCTTCCTTGTACCACTTCTCCAGCTCTGTGCCGGCTACCACCAGCGTAGGGTAAAGTTTGAGGCCGTCCGGTTTGAAGCACTCATTTTCAAAAAGTTCGCGTGTCATGTCCAGGTCGTGCTCCAATGTGGAGCCGGGCAGTCCGGGCATCCAGTGGTAATAGACCTTTAAGCCGTATTTTTTTAGCAGACGAGTGGCAGTGATTACATCGGCTACGGTGTGCCCTCTGCGCACCAGCCTGTATATGTCGTCATCCAGGGTTTGAACGCCCAGTTCGACGCGGGTAGCGCCGAACTCCAGCATGCTCTTTACTTCTTCCTCCCCGCACCAGTCCGGCCGGGTTTCAATGCACAGGCCGGTACACCTGTGTTCGGCTGTTTCGTTGATGATTTTGGCTTCCTCCAGGTCTCGGGAATCACGGCCGTTCAAGGCATCGTAACAGGATTTAATGAAGCTATACTGGTAATCGGGCGGGCAGGCCGGGAAGGTGCCTCCCATTACAATGAGCTCGACCTTGTTGGCGGGGTGCCCCATATGCGACAGTGTTTTCAGACGCAGATCCACTTGTTTCTTAGCGTCATAATCGCAGGCCAGGGCGCGAAGCACCGCCGGGGATTCCGGAGTATAGCTTTTGGGAGCCTGTTCATAGGTGGGGCAAAATACGCAAGAGCCGGGGCATTGCGTAGCTTTGGCCATTGCGGCCACGGGTGTAACCCCGGATATGGTGCGCGAGATTTTTCTGACGGCGTGATTCATGGCTATCGTTGTGCTATATTTGATCTACTTTGACAGTTTAGCAAATTGCATACACGGTCACAAAGGGAAACAACTGATTGAACACGTACGACGAGATTGCGGAAAGCTGGTACCGGCTGAGGCATTGGACCCGCTTTAAGCAGGAGCTTGATGAGGTAGCCGGGCGGTGGGGAAGCGGCCGGCTGTTGAATATAGGCTGCGCACACGGCCCTGATTTCCTGCCCTTTAAGGATAGATTTGAATTCTGGGGCTTGGACTCATCCGAGCAGATGATAGCTCAGGCGATTAAATACTCCGCCAAGTTTAAATTCGACGCCAGCCTGGTAGTCGGAGATGCGGTCAAACTTCCTTTTAGAGATGGAGTATTTGAGTGGGCCATATCTGTGGCTGCCTACCATCACATTAAAGAAAAAAAGGAAAGGGAAGCGTCCTTCAGGGAGCTGAGACGTGTTATGAAGCCTGGTGGCGAGGTATTTATTACGGTTTGGAACCGCTGGCAGAAAGCCTTCTGGAATAGGGGCCGGGAGACCTTGATGTCGTGGAAGACAAGAGACGGTGAGATACTGCGCTATTATTACCTTTACACTTATCCGGAGATAAAGCAAAAGGTCAGTGCCGCAGGTTTTAAGGTTTTGAAAGAATATCCTGAAGCTACGTACAAATGGCCGGTAAAGTATTTTTCCAGGAATATATGTATTCTGGCGCGGGCTAATTAATTCGCTCAGCGGCAATCTTGAGCGCTTCCAACTCAATATCATCCGGAGCCGTTGCCAGGGCCAGGGGTATGAAAACCTGCACTATATTGGGATCGAATTGGGTGCCGGAGCAGGTTTCCAACTCAGCGATAGCCTTTTTAAAGGTCAGCGGGCCGCGGTAAGGCCGGTCTGAGATCATAGCTTCAAAGGCATCGGTTACACACAATATGCGGGCCTCAATGGGTATTGCTTCGCCCTTTAGGCCGCTGGGGTAGCCTGTGCCATCCCACCTCTCATGGTGGTGGCGCACGGCAGCCAGGCACGCGCTGAGACTGGGTATATGACCGACTATAGTAGCTGACAACTTGGGATGCTGCTTGAGCAACTCCCATTCTTCGTCCAGCAATTTCCCGCTTTTGTTCAAAACATTATCCGGGATGCCAACTTTGCCGATATCATGCAAGAGAGAGGCGGCGCTGATAACGGCAACCTGTTCGGGCGGCAAATTCAATGCTTCGGCCGTTGCTACGGCATAGCGGCTGACCCTGCGGGAATGCCCATATGTATATTTGTCTCTCGCTTCCAGAGTAGCTGCCAGGGCGTAGATAGTGGCCAGAACGTCAGCTTCGCTATTTACGTTCGTGGCCGGCTCGTTAAGCGAGAAAAGCGTTTTAGAGGCGATAGAGGTCCTGTTTTGACCGGTATGCTTGGCATAGTAAAGGGCCATATCAGCGGCGTAGCACAGCTCATCCAGGGTTGACCCATCGCCGGGCCAGGAGGCAACGCCGATGCTTACTGATAGGTCCAGTTGTTTGATAGACATTTCACAGAGAATTTTTTCGCGAATTCGCTCTGCTACGCTGAAAGCATCCAGTGTTGAGGCGTTGGGAAGGATAATGACGAACTCATCTCCGCCGTACCTGAAAGCAATGTCGGTCGACCGTATAGAGCCTTCGATCAGCCTGGCGGCCAGGACGAGGATACGGTCTCCCGCCATATGGCCGAAAGTATCGTTGTATTTTTTGAAGTTGTCCATATCCATAAGGATGAGGGAAAATGTATCGCCGTAATTGGTGTGTCGAATTATTTCTTCTCTTAAACGTTCATCGAAATGCCGGCGGTTAAAAAGACCGGTGATTGCATCTACGCGAGCTATAGCTTCGGCTTTGGCGTACAACCTGCTGTTTTCGATGGGTGCCGCGATCTGTGCAGAGAGTCGTTCAAGGAGAGTTATTTGCTCCGAACTGTAAGCCTCCGGTTTCTTGCTTCCCAGCATGAGCACACCGATGACCTCCCCTTTATTAATGAGCGGCAGATAGGAAAGGGATTGGATACCCCGATTGATGAATTCTTCCCCGTTCCGGAACTGCCTATTTTTGCAGAGATCCTTTTCATAATAAGGTCTTTTGTTGATAAAGACCCATTCGATGGCGGTGTCGCTGATGGGTATTTTTTGGCCGGTCTGCCATGCGGAGCCGACGTCGGTGGATATAGCAGAAAAGTATATTTCGTTCTCCCCTACCAGTGCGATGGCCGTAAAGTCCGCCTCGACGACCTGCTTAAGCTCCCTTACAAAGGCATCGTATACTTCCTGTATATTTAGGCTGGAGGATATAACTCCCGCCAGCCTGTTAATGATAGACAGTTCCTGTTCACGTTTTTTAAGTTGGTCTGCCAGGTATTCCTTTTCGAGGCTGGTCGCTATGTCGTTAACGACCCTTTCAGAAAGGCTTATATCCTCCCCGGTATATTTTGCATTGACCATCTTTTCACCAAGAGCGAGGATTCCGATAATTCTGCGGCGGCTAATTATGGGAAAGAACAATTGAATGCCGAGTTGGGTTATGCTTTCTTTTTCCTCTTGACGAAGCGCTTTGAATTCGTTAGCAGCTTCGAGCAACTCTTTGGATAGATAACAATTACTTGTCCTCAGCCACCGCATAATGGGGCTGTCTGTCTTAATAATAAGCGATGGCCTATCCTCTTTCAGGGGTACCGCAAAACGGATATAAAAATCCCCTGTATCCTCTCTCGGAAGCAATAGATACGACTGCCTGCATTTGATGGCGCCACAAAGCAATGTCAGCAATTCGGTACCCAGCTCATTGAGGCTGATTAATCCCCGAATACGCTTTCTGGCGAATTCATTTAGCTCATGACGATATTGATAGCTATCGCGGTAGAAAAGGCGGTCAATTTGCTTGGTTGCGAAATTACGCGTCTGATAAATCACATATGCAATTAGCAGGGCGATGCCGATGCTCGGGGCCAGGCTGAGCGGGGTTACTTCAACGTTTAAAAGCGAGTGACCGATGAATGACAGCGCAATATAAATCCCGACGCCAATAGCTGCCAGTGCAAGTAATGTGAGGCCCCGGCGCAGTATCAGCGGAATATCTGGAAAGCGGCGTTTCATTAATCCTGGATTATTACTAATACGATTTTCCCTTATCTATAAATTAAATATTCGCAAAATTCATTATCAGGGTGCTAGATATAGATGTCAATAGGTATAGGTGGGTATTTAGGTGGGTACTAGTACTAAAGTTTCATATGCAATTCCAATTAGCGGCGGCTGTAAGTATAGGGGAACTAAAAAGTAACAAATAGGAAAGAACGTCGGGTAGTGGGGCGGGGGATATGAAAATAGAGGCTAATATTTCCTGGTTTTAATAGTTTTGCTAAGTCCCTGCAGCTTGAGGCTCAACTTATCAAGCTCACCGTTGACCGGTTGTTTGCCGAGCTCAAGGCCATAGCTAAGGAAAAACTCTAGAAAGCTGCGCAACAGGTCCCTGATGCCCTCTTCGAACTGGTGCAGCTCTTCACTGGTCACAAAGTCATTGTTTTGTGAGTTATTCGTGTGTTCAAAATGACTGTCGATAATAAAGTTGATAAATTCGGAGTTGCTCATGTCGCCGCGGTTCTCTTCGATCTTCTGCACTGTTTCCGCATCAAGTATGAGCATCCTTTTTTCCGACATATGCATCTCCTCCATTTTATTGCCAGCCATTTGAGGTATTAAGCCCCTTCAGGGATTTGAGCCCTTTATCACCCTCCTCTATCATTGCGGAACGTACGCAGGTGTAATATATAACTCTTTCTCAGCATTGTCAACAGAATGAATTTCTTCAATAAACTGAACCGGATTTATATCTAAGAATTCAGTGATTTTTGAAAAGCTGCAGAAAGCGGTCCTGGTACTCCGGCCATAGGTTCCAGCGTTGGAGTTCGCTTACAAGCTCGGGAGCGTAAGAGGGCTCCTTCCTGCACATTTCGAAGAGCTCTTCTATAGTTTCCCTGGCATCTTTGGGTATTCCCTGTTCATCGGTGGCCAACCGCCCCCTTCCGTAAAACTCTAAAAAATTGTGACGTGCCGAGTCCCTGGTCAGCTCGAAGGTGAATTTTATCAACGAAACATCCCACATTTCTTCAACACCTTTGATAACCGCGCTGAGCGGGTCATTGCTACTGTCAATACGCTGATTGATTTTGTCGAGGACTTCAGGCAGCGGTTGGGATACAACATTCATTTCGGTATTTTCATTTTTATACGTGTAAAGGATCCCCGGTTCACGTGGGTTATACTCAGACATGATCTCGATATACCGTCTTGCCGACCCGCTGAAACCTTCCAAATTGATTAAGTATGAAGGTGTGACAATTCTGGGCCTTGCCGATACTACCCTGCCCTCCCTCACCACGTTCACTTCCTGCATAAGTTCAGTAATCATATAGTAATATATGTTGGTGATGCCGAACGTGGCCAACTGCTGTTTGGGTGACCTGAGCACCTGGGTGTTTTCAATCGCAAATTTAATTTTATCGTCTATTTCCATCCGGGCCCGGCTTTAAAAAAACATTTTTATCGCTTCGAAGTTGCGTTGTATTTGCTGCTTGCCGCGGATAACCCCATTGGGCTCCGTATTGTGTCCCGGAATAAGGTACTCCATATCAAGCAGCGACAGCCGCTGTATGCTTTTTTCCAGAAGTGCGGTGTTCCCCCCGGGAAAATCGGTCCTGCCTACGCTCATATAAAAAATCACGTCACCTGTTATTAACACCTTTTCTTTCTCAAGATAAAGGCACACAGACCCCGGCGAATGGCCAGGTGTAAGCATGATATTGACCTTAAATCCATTCTTGCCGATGTCCATGCTCCCCTCCTTTAGATAGAACAGGGGGGTGAAGCGAGGAGGTTTTAAATCAAATAGCTCGTACATTTGCAGACCGGTAGTGAGTCTAAACTCGTTCTCTTCCTCCGACATGGTGATTGATGCACCGCTTCTGCCGGCTATCAGTTCGTTAGCCTCGCAATGGTCAGGATGGCTATGCGTATTGATTATCAGACCGGTGTCATCAATTTTGATGCCGTCGGATGCCATAGCCGCTTCCAGGCTGCCAAAACAGTCCTCACTTGCTTCATTGACAATGTGTCCCGGATCGATGATGGCATGCGGCTTGTCGTCTTTTAAAATGCCTTTCAAAACAATGGTATTGCAGTTATTACCCATTCCCCGCCAGATATAACAATAAAGATTGTCGGTTAATTTGATGGAGTTGTGATATTTCATGTCAGCCTGTTTCTTGAAATGGTCTCTAAATAAGGTTGATCAACAGATGGAAGGCAGAGTCGATATTTTTGTGGGTATCGTCGACAAGCGCATCTATTATCGACCCGGCGACCTGCAATACCTTGTTTTCCTCGGTCTCTCCCAGCATGGATATCATGTTCTCGATCCGCGCACTCAGTTGTACATGTTCTTCGTTGGGGATATTTTTGGACTTGGGCAGGGAGAGCAAAGGATTGGTAAATAGGATGGGCCGCATCAGAGAGCTCTCGTAGACAAAACGGGTCTGCCTGTTGGTTTTTGAAATGTTCCAGGCGGTCCTATCATCTTCCACAGGTTGAATCCATTCCAATGCGTAGGCAAACTGGCAATTAATAAAATCGTGTTCAATGAGCAGCTTGGTCGCCTCATAATCCTTAACGCCCATGGAAAGTTGAAGATAAACCTCTTCCAGTTTCTCGTTATCGATACCTTTTACCATTGCAGTGTGACGGCAATCCTCGGGTATCTGGAAGATATTGTATTCCAGTGAACCGTGGAGAACGGTGTGCGCAGCTTCGTGCCTGATTGCGCCTGCCCTGCCCCGCTTACTATATCTTGCCAGGCGGCCGCTGCATATCAAAAGGCGGGGGTAGCCGCGAAGCACATCGTAGGTGCAGGCTTCGGCATCGTCGACGGTATTAAAAGAGAGCCCGCGTTTAAATTTCTCTTCACGCAGGAAGCTGTTGAGATTGTCCTCGGTATCGAAGGTATAGACTTCGACTTTGTAGGGAGAACGCTGTCCAAACCGTTTGTAGAGGTCGTTTAGTACCTCAGAAACCTCTTTTCTAAAGCTCCCGGAGACATTGCCCCTGGAAAAATAGGTTATATCCGATTCGGTCATATCTGATTAAGACAAAGATATCAAGCTTGAGCAGTAAAGTCAATAATCGTGCTACAATAGGAAAATTAAGGTTTCGGGGTATAGGGAATGAAAAAGATTTGGGCTCCCTGGCGTGCAGCTTATATATTAAAGACCGATAAAGAAAAGGGTTGCATACTGTGTGACAAGCCGGCGGAAAGAAGGGATAAATCCAATTATATCCTGTACCGCGGCAAGGCAAACTTCATAATCTTAAATGCTTACCCATATACACCGGGCCATTTGATGGTGGCGCCCTATCGTCACATAGGAAGTGTATTGGATCTGAGCGTTGCAGAAGGCAAAGAACAGGTTGAACTCGTAAAACTTTGTATAAGACTATTAAACGCTAGGATTAAGCCGGCAGGCTTTAACATCGGTATGAACCTGGGCAGAGTGGCGGGCGCCGGTATTGAGGGCCATATACATACGCATGTTGTACCCAGGTGGAATGGAGATCATAATTTTATGACGGTCCTTGGGGATACCCGCGTGCTGTCGGAAGGTCTGAAAACCATGTACGCCAAGCTGAAGGCGGGGCTTAAAGGACTTGAGTAAAGGTCGATCTTGAGCCGCTAAATTCAGAAACAGTTAGCCCAGAAGGGCTTTCTCCAGGTTTCTCTCGCTATCAAGGCTAGTGAGCACAATAACCCGGTCGTTTTCCTTCAGAACAGCATCGACACCAGGTATCCTTGGCCGTTCTCCTTCACGCATGAGCAAGGCAATGGTGGTGTCGGCCGGCAACCTCAGGTGAGCAATGGATTTCCCTATGGCCGGAGATTCCCGGGTAATGGTCATCTCCACTACCTCTTCCATTTGACCGCTCATGGTAAGCAGGTGGATCAATGAGTGCGCAGGTATCTCCTGCTCCACGTGTTCCAGGATGGTATTGGTAACGGAAATAGTCGCATCAATGCCAAGCTTCTTGAAGATTTTCTCGTTGCTGGGGTTATTGACCAGCGCTATAGTCCTTGGTACCTTGAATCGATGTTTGGCAACTTGGCAGGACACCAGGTTATCCTCGTCGTGGCTGGTAGTAGCTATCAGTACATTGGCCCGGTTAAGTCCGGCTTCCGTTAGGACGGCCGTCTCGCATCCATCCCCCCTCATAGAGCAACTGCCGAGTTCATCCTCCAAACGTTCGCAGGTACGTATATCCCTTTCAATAATGAGTACTTCGTGGCCCTGGCTGAGCAGGGCTTTACTGAGGTAATAACCTATATTACCCCCTCCCACTATAACGATATAAAGAGGTTTAAGCATGGCTATATCTTCTGTGATAACCTCTGGAACAGTAAATCGGCAAAAACTTCCGTGGGGCTGATGGACTCCAGTCCAAGCTGCTCATAAATATCTTTTCTCAAGGGGTCGTATATGCGGCAGATCACACGGGGCACTTCGAAAATATGCTTGGCTATCTGCGCCGCCATAACATTGCGATTATCTCCCTGGGTTAAAGCTATAAAGGCATTGGCATTTTCAATACCTGCTTTGCGCAGCATCTCCTCGTCAGTGCCGTCGCCAATCAACGCTGTTCCGCTAAAGGTAGGAGGAAGCCGCCGGAAGCTATAGGCATCGAGGTCTACCACGGTTACTTTGTGTCCGGCAGCGTCGAACATGGCTGCCAGTTTGCCGCCGACGCGGCCGCAGCCCATGATCACTATGTTGCTTTTATTTTGCTTTATTGCTTCGGTTCCCGGCATATCAATACCCTGCAAGGCGCCTCTTCCAGAACGTGCGGCACAGCATTGCCCATGGTGAAGGAGCCAAACCGTTTTTTATAGGTGATTCCCATGATTATCATATCTACACTGTTTTGCCTTGCAACTTCGATGATGGCCGGACCAACCTCACGTGCCTGGATAATCTCAGTATCAACCTCAAAATCGTTGTCCTGTGCATACTCTTCGGCTTCAAGCAGAACCTTCTCGGCCAGCTCCATATCGGGTTTAATTATAGCATCCACAGGTAGGCTGCGGTTAACTTCGATAACGTAAACGATATATATTTTGGCTTTGCTTTTTTTCCCGATCTTACAGGCCAACTCTACGGCTATCTGGTCAACCCCATTGCCGCGTGCTGCTACCAGAATTTTATCTATTTCCATAAAGGTTATTTCAAATCTCTTTGCTATTCACTATTATAGTGTGCTAATAATCGTTATTCCAGTTTATTATTAACCGGAAACCATTTCAATGTCTCCTGCAATATCATCCGGCTCAGATTTTTTAAATCTGTGTGAATACCAATATATAACAACTCCCACCGCTATCCATGCAAAACCAACCCAGCGGCTGTAAGGCTGCATAATCACTACCGTAATCCAGATTATTATCGTTCCAATTAGCCCCAGCATGGCAGTAACAGGTAGCAAATATCCTTTGATCCTTATATTCCAGCCCAATTTGAACGGCCTTTCAGCATCCGGTTGTTTGATGCGTAACGCCAGGATCGAAGCGTGTGCCAGGGCAAAGGCTATCATCGAACCGAAAGCGTAGAGCCCTCCCAGGTTGGCATACATATTTTGGACAAAGAAACCAGGGGACTGCAGCATAATTGCCACACTGGTAAAAAGTACTATGGAAAAGTACGGTGTTTTAAACCTGGGGTGCACTCTGCCCATTATTTCGGGTATTAACTTAAATCGGCTTAGCGAGAAGGCCAGTCTTGATATGCCCAGCAATCCTGCGTTGGTGGCGATCAGCAGAATTGTGGAAACAAGTATGGCGACCAGCACTGGCAAAAATGCTTGAACCCGCCCTATAACCCATGTAAAAACAACCCTGTAAGCTTCGATATTAAACAGTTTGGCAGTTAAATCGGCTGGAACAACCCCGTGGGATATCTGGTTGGCGATACCAGCTATAGGATCGGTTGACCAGTTCATAGCCAGGTCGGCAGGCGTCATGGTAGAAAAGGCGGCCAGTGAGATTCCAGCGTACACCACCAAAATGACTATAGTTATAATAATCAAAGCCCTCGGCGCTCGTACCTCGGGCCTCTTGGTCTCCTCCGCCATCTGCGATATGGTCTCCAAACCCGTAAAGGCAATTGCCGCCACAGCTATACCGAAAAGCAAGTATTGAGGCGCAGGCCAGTAATTGGTAATCCTCTCAATGATCAGTTGCGGATTGAAAAAGAACAGTAGCGCCAGCAAAATCAATAAAGCCTGTGTCGCCAGGTCCAGTATGGCCAGTGCTATGTTCAAAATAGAGGATTCCCTGACACCGACAATATTGATGGTCATTAAAAAAATCAGGACAGACATGGCGCAACTGGTCATAATAACTGGTGAAGTCTTAAGTGGCGCCCAGAAGAAACCGAGGTAGGAAGGGATGGCGTAGGATGAGATAGATATAGTCACAATATAGCCGAACATGAGGCCCCAGCCGGCAATAAACCCTGCGAAATCGTTGAACCCATGTCGGGAAAAGCTGGCTGATCCTCCCGATTGGCGAAACATGGCGGTCCCCTCTGCATAAGAGAGTGCGGTGAAAACGAAAATAATGCCTGCCAGCCCCAGTGCCAGGGGTGTTGCACCGCTTGCAGCCAGGGCAACGACTCCCAGTGCATAATAAATAGAAGAGCCTACATCACCGTAGGCTATACTGAATAGATGAGTTGTACGCAGGATCCGCCGGAGCGGTCTTATCTTAAATCTTTGGGGACGGCCGAACTTGGTGCCCGGCTTGGGTTGCCAGCTTTTCTTCACTTTTTAAGCGTGTTATTCAAATGATGGCAAATTGTAATCATCGGATTTAGCAATGTCAACAGTGAACGCTAAAATATAAATCGGTCGTTGAAATTAAATAGCTGAGAGTTTAAAATGCTGGTAAATTATCACGGGAACAAGCGGAGGTAAATTAGGATGATTAAAAACGGCTTTATTGTGTTCTGCCTGGTTCTAATCGTGCCGGCCCTGGTTCTTTCGTGTGCACCCTCAGCACAAGGCGACACATCTATAATTGTTACCTATGACCAGTTTTCCAAACAGAATAACATCGTACAGGATGTCAGCGTTTCTAATGGTAAAACTATAACCGTGCAGCTCACTTCCAACCGGACCACCGGCTTTACATGGACAGAAAATGCTCAAATAAGCGATCCCACCATAGTATCTCAGTCGGGCTATAATTGGGTGCCACCCTCGGACACAGGCGGGAAAGTAGGGGTGGCTGGCGATGAAGTCTGGACTTTTAAGGCCCTCCAACCCGGCAGCAGTACAATCTATGAGGAATATAGCCAGCCCTGGCCTGGCGGACAAAAGGCGGCCTGGACATTCAAGCTCAATGTGACAGTGAAATAAGCCCCTTACTTCTTAACGCTAAAGGTATACGAGCAAATAAATATCATTGCTGCCGTGAAACCGAGCAGCAGAAGTACCTCGGCGTAGACAGGGACGGCAGTTACAGAGCCGTCCAGGGTGGACCACCGTAGAAGGTCGACACCATAGGTCATGGGGTTAAAATAGCTGACGGTGCGCAGCCACGCAGGCGCCGATGTCAGCGGGAACAATACCCCACTGGTGAAAAACATAGGCATGATCACCAGACTCATAATGAAGTTAAAGCCCTCCATACTGCTCATAAGTGACGCGATCAATAGCCCCACGCAAACCAGGCCAATTGACAGGAGAATCATAACCGGTATTAAGAGCAGGAAAGAAAGTGGAGCCAGCCTGATTCCTACCAGAAATGACAGCGGCAGCAGGATGAATCCCTGCAGAAAGGCGCTGGTTCCTTCTCCTAATGCTTTGCCTATCACTATAGAGGCGCGGGGGATGGGAGCTACCAGGATCTCCTTGAGAAAACCGAATTCTCTATCCCATATTACCGATATTCCCGACCAGATCGAGGTAAAAAGAATCGACATACCTAATACGCCGGGAAAGATATACATCTGATAGTTGTCAATGCCTGGAATCTGGATGTTGCGCATGCCGCTGCCGAAGATCAGCAGCCAGAGAAGAGGCATTATAAGAGAGGAGACGATCCGTGATTTCTCTCTCCAGAACCTGAGCACCTCGCGGTACCAGAGTGCACCTATTTTACGCAATTGACCTCACCTCAACCTGCCCATAGCGCGCATGTGTGTCTTGAGCTGATTTTCGGCTTCCTCCTCACGTATCTCTCTACTAGTGTAATAAAGAAAGACATCATTAAGTGTGGGCTTGTGTATGGAAATAGACTTGATCTCTATATTAAGGGAGGCAGCCAGTTCAACTATTACCGCCACCATTTTTTCGGCTTCGGCAATCGTCAGCCTGATGGAACCATCCACCGATTCAACCCTTTGGCTAATTTGAGTTTATTTATCTTATCTATGAACTCTTGAGGCCGGTTGGATATAACTGTCAAGACATCGCCTTTTAACGTATTTATCAAATTGGATACTGGGATCCTGAAAAACGATGCCGATGCTTCTTCTCACCTTATCGGGTTGTTTAATAATGTCGAACCCGTTGACCAGGGCAGTGCCTGCCGTCGGGGCATTGATGGTACAGAGCATCGATATGGCCGTGGTCTTTCCCGCGCCGTTAGGGCCCAACAGACCGAATATTTCACTGTACTGGATGGTTAAATTGAGGTTGTCGAGGGCGACTATTTTTCCGTATTTTTTGGTGAGATTTTGAGTTATAATAGCACTAGGTTCTTTCATGTTTTTGGCTGTTATCTAGTATAGTTCCCAGCCGACCAATAACAAAATGGGCCGGCCGCTTTCCATTATGCTCGCAGATACCTGATTGACCGGGAATTATTTGTTGGAATAAGACTTCAGGTTATCGGCAAACTTATTTAAGTATGGATCTCCGGGCAATATCGAAGATAAAACATGTGCGGCCAGCGAAATAGATTTATCAAGAGGCAGACAATATTGCATGACGAGGAATTTTTCCCTGAGTTTCTTCACCTCGTTTTTAACATTTTTATTTGATTTGACGCAGTCCGCCAAAAATGCCGCCAATTGCTGGAAGTCGGCTTCTTTCATGCCGAAGCGCGTCATTTCCTGGGTGCCCATTCTGATCCCGCTGGAAGCTATGAAACTTTCATCGTCCGGTAGAGCCTGGTAGTTGGTAATGATATTATTTTCTTCCAGCCTGCGTGCAATATCCTCGCCCAGCCCGTATTGCCTGACGCGTATAACAACCTGGTGAGTCTGAGTGAAACCGTCCGCTGCGCTTCCCTCCACTGTAATGCCCTGGGCATGCAGGGCGGCGGCGAAGGCCCGTGCGTTCTTTATTACCTGTGACTGATAGTCCTTCTTGAATTCATTCATCTCATAGGTAGCCAGCAGCAATCCCAGCAGAGTGCCGAGGTGATGATTACTGGTTGAACCGGGGAAGGCCCGCCCTTTGATTTCCACCCAGAGCTTTTCCAGCCCCGTGCCCTCGCTCATGTTGCCGGCAACTACGCCCCTTTGAGGGCCGAAGAAAGTTTTATGTGTACTGCCGGTAACTACGTCTGCTCCTTCAGCAAAAGGCGCCTGGAAACTCCCATATAGGCCCAGCACGTGGGCCATATCGAACATCAGAAGAGGTTTAGGGTCCATCTTGCTGGTGATTTCATTGACGAATTTTACCGGCTCCTGGTAGAGAAACATGCTCTTGCCGAAGATAATCAACTCAGGCTTAACTGAATGGATGAGTTCGGCCAGCTTGCTTGTATCTGTTTTATAAAGATTGTCTTTAAGTACGGGGAAGTTGAAAACATTCTCCTTGCCCGTCGTAAGATTATCATCAACAAAATTAAATAATGCCCCCATGGGCTGAGCGCTCAGGTGACCGCCTTTATTAAGGTCATTATTAATCACGGCGCGCATTTTACGCCGCGGCTGGTTCTTCGGTTTCTCCCTGTTGAGAAACCTTACAATGCCCTTGAAAACCACCTCGTTGGCCATGTTGCCGCTAATCGGCCTGAGCTCGACGTTTGTGCAGCCAAAATATTGCTGGAGCTCTTTTCTCAGCTCATCTTCTACATCCCTTATGAAATCTGTTGCCTGATAGAAATAAACTTCTTTGCCTTTCATGGTCCTGTGCTCGGCATATCTGCCTACAGGATCCGACACCTCACAAAGCTTGACCAGCAGGCTTGGACTCGACTCTGATGGAATCAGGTTAATACATTCCCGCTGCCTCCAGATATTATTGGCGACAGTCTTATTTAAAAGGGTTTCAATCTTGTTCTGAAAATCTGACATGGCTTACCTCGTGAGGATTTTTAAATAAAGCATACATGAATGAACCTAATATTAACAAGCTTTAAGCCCGCCTCGACTCGCTGTGACAGCTTGGTCTACCGGTCTTTAATCAGAAAAATTCCAGTAGCAAAATCATTGTAGGACACGCCGGCATAATATATACTTTTTCCTGAAGGCCAATGCCAATAAAATTTAACCGCCAATTTTTCTTCCTAGTCCTTTTTCTTGTATTTATCTCATGGACCGCTTGCGGTTCCCAGGGCAGTCTGCAAATAATCGACCAGCAACTCACTACCCGTCAGTTTACAGGGCAAACAAATGCAGCGCAGAGTCTGGCAGCGGTTACAGGGACAGCGAAAAATATAAGTAACCGTATAATTAGCGGATGTGAGATCAAGGTTACCTTCATTGATGAACGGAAGGACATAATCGGAGTTGCATCCACTACCAGGGGATCTTTAGGTGCGGGCGAAGTCTGGTATTTTACAGTGCAACTCACTAATCCAGATGCCTGGAAAGCTCGCGGCTATGAAATAATAGCTACCAGCCATTAAATTTAAGGTATGATCTCCGTTAAGGTATAATTTCTTCCATCGGGGAATTATTATTAAGGTGAGGAGGACAAAAACCTAATGAAATTGGGCAGATATATTCCTTTCATTTTTGTAATCGTAATAATATCCATTTTAATTTTCGTTTCTTGCTCGGGAGCGGGTGAGAGCAAGGGCAACCAATCCCTGATAGTTCAAAGTCTAAATCCTGTCCAGGCCCAGACGACACCGGGGGGAACGGTTGTTATAGAAAGTAAGATCGTTAATCCCGGCAGCGCATCCCTTACGTACAAGTGGTCGGCCACGGGAGGGGGGTTTGGCGGCTCGGGGGCCAACAATATCTGGCAGGCCCCGCCGCAATCAGGCATATATGAAATTACGTTGACCGTTGAGGACGGCAAAGGCGGCACGGCGCAGGGCCAAACGTCTATTACCGTTTCCAGCAACAGGGCTCCGGCTATTACCGACCTCTCTTTTAGCCCCATGAATGTGACTCCTGGAGGCAGCTCGGTAATCAATTGCACTGCTAACGACCCCGATGGAGATATCGTGAGGTATAGTTGGAACGCCAGCGCCGGTTCCATATCAGGTACGGGCAATAAAGTATCCTGGATGGCTCCCAATAACACTGGCGATTTTGGCATAACCTGCGTGGTCAGCGATGGCAAGGGCGGTGAATCAAAGCAGGTTGTTACCGTGAGTGTGACGGAGCCGGGTAGCAGTGTGACCATCAATCTTATAAAGCAAGAGAGCGGCACTGTATCATCGTCCGGAGATAAGGATACCACCCGATATCGCGCCGGCGATGATAACAATAATGTTGGTTACAATGCTTTTTTTAGCTACGATATATTCTCACTTAATAAGACCAAAGTGAGACTGGCCAAGGTCAAATTTGGCCCGGGCAAAATCACCGGCGATCCCTTTGGCGTATTGGACGGTCTCAAAATCTGGCAGGTCAGCTACGGCGCCGGTCTACCGGATTTCAATACCATAGGCGATAACCTTTATTCAGCTAAAGGCTTGTTCAGTTCCGCACCGAGTGAGATTGATGTAACACAGGAGATCAACAAACAGATCGCTGCCGGGGCAAGCAGGTTCCAGTTGGAGGCGGTATTTAAAAAGAACAATAGCGGCAACAATGCAATGGACTATATAGAATGGCCGGATGCGGTCCTTTACGTAACCTTTGCTCCGTATACAGAATGAGAGTAATTGGAGGTTTACTATGTTTCGAGGCAGTCAAATTGTAACCTTAATGATATTAATAGCGACCCTTGGCATAATTGGAGCAGTATCGTGTGTGAAGGCTACCGTGGCGCCGCCGCCCGTCCCGGCCGGGAATCAGCCGCCGGTGATATCCAGCTTTACTGCTGCATCCAATCAGACGTATCCGGGCGGCTCGGTGAATCTCCAGAGCGTGGTTTCCGATCCCAATAACGATAATATAAATTTCCAGTGGACAGCCACGGGCGGCAGCTTTGTTGAATCGGGCCGGGCCAACAATACATGGACGGCTCCCAATTCTATCGGGAATTACCAGATCAAGCTCACTGTAGATGATGGGAAGGGTGGTACGGCAGAGGCTACCATACCTATTATGGTAAGTACCAACCATCCCCCGGTAATTTCAAGCTTGAAAGCAGACCCACCTTCGCTTCAGTTTTCTTCCGCTGCAACCCTGACGTGTATTGCCAATGATCCGGACGGCGATCCACTGCAGTATAAATGGGAGGCTCAAGACGGCACCCTGAGCGGGTCCGGTAATGTAGTGACCTGGATATCTCCTTCGACTAAAGCAGCCGACTACAGCATCTTTGTGACCGTCAGCGATGGCAAGGGTGCAGAGACAAAGCAGGAGCTTGTCGTACCGGTGGCAGGTTTAAGCAGTGCCCAGACGTTTAGCCTGGTTAAACAGGAAAGCGGCACAGTATCATCAGATGGCGACCGGGATAATACCGTTTACAAGGCGGGAGATAGTGAACAAAATATAGGTTACCGGGCATTTTTCAGCTATAACATCTTGCCTTTGGCAGGTATGGATATCAAGCAGGCCACCCTTCAATTCGTCGGTACAACGGTAGTTGGCAGCGATCCCTTCGATCCGGTCACGGGAGTCGGTGGCTTCCAGTTGCGGAGTTTCAGCTATGGAAGCACCCTTCCCAAGTTCAATGTTGAGGGCGGCGGCCAGCTCGAGAGGGCGGAAACATACCTGAATAAGACTTTAAGCACTGTTGACGTCACGCCCGAGATGGTTAATGCCATATATAATCAGCTGCCGCGTTTTCAGGTTGAAGCCGGTTTCATGAAACGCGTCACCAATGGGAATAATGTAGCCCAATTTATACAGTGGTCTGATGTGGTTCTGGAGGTCACGGCATCGCCCAAATAACTGCGTTAGCAAGATAGTTTTCAAGGTGCGGCTCACATGCCGCCCCCTATATTTCTAATGCTTTGACTTGTTTTACGCGAGGTGCTACATTATATAATGAATTAGCAGTCTAAATGGGAGAGTGCTAAAAAATGAGTAAGGCTGCCTTTAGAAGACGTGATGCGGTCTTAAAAATAATAGTTAGTGAGTATATTGCTACGGCGACGCCTGTAGCATCAGAGTCAATTTTGCGCCATCACAGCCTCGGTGTCAGCCCGGCGACCATACGCAACGACATGGCTTCTCTTGAGGAGGAGGGATTTATCACCAGACCTTATACTTCCTCGGGCGGGGTGCCGCTGGATAAAGGATACAGGTTTTACGTAGAGACGCTGTCTCAGAGACTGGACCTGCCGGGAGAAGACCAGAAGCGCATAAGGCAACTGCTGGATACGGCTATCGATGAGTATGACAGGCTGCTCAAGACCGCGGCCAGCTCCATGGCGAAGCTGGTAGGGAACGCAGCCATTGTTACATTTCCCAAATCCGCAGAAAGCAGGTTCAAGCATCTTGAGCTGGTTGAAATGCAGGAGTACACGGCGCTGCTGGTTTTGATATTGAGCAATGCCGTACTGCGCCGTCAAACTTTTAATCTGGGGGAGCATGTCGACCAGGAACAGTTGAACCGGTCCGCAGGCAAGTTTAACCGTGAATATGCGGGGCAAACCAGAATCCAGATGAAAGATAAAAAGCTGGAACTGACAGCGATTGAGAAGAAAATATTCAAGGCTGTTATCGATGTAATGGCCAGTGAAGACGCTATTGGATACGATGATTCCTATTTAGAAGGCGTGAGGTTAATGCTCGGGCAGCCCGAATTCGTTCAGCGTGAAAGGATGCTGGGAGTGCTTGAGCTGATGGAAGCTAAGGGCTGGCTAAGGCATGTTATCGACTGGCAGGTTACTGAGGAAGGCGTTAAAGTTATCATAGGTGATGAGAACCGCGAAACCGGGTTGCACGATCTGAGCCTTGTTTTAAGCAATTACGGCGTACCGGAGCAGGCTATGGGCACCGTAGGCATCATCGGTCCGAAGAGGATGGACTATCGCAGGGCTATTTCTGCTGTCAACTATATTTCGGGCCTGCTCAGCGAACTTGTTGCCAGGGTTTGCCGCGACCAATAGTGCTATAGCTTATAATTGTTAAGGAGGGTATTTTGGCAGAGGAACCCGTTACTCATGAACAGGAGAACGTAGAGGAACTGGAAAAAAACGTTGCCGAGGAGAAAGATAAAGCCAGTAGTTATCTTGCCAGCCTTCAAAGATCAGAAGCAGATTTCCGTAACTATAAGAAAAGAATCGAGCAGGAGAAGCAGGAAGCATTAACCTGGACCAATGCCGAGTTGATCAAGTCCCTTCTCCCGGTTGTCGATGATATGGAGAGAGCTATATCCATGATGGACCCGGCGGTAGCGGTAAAGGAATCGAGCTGGGGGGAAGGTTTTAAAATTATTCAGCGCAACATGCAGGATATCTTGCGCGCACACGGATGTAGCGAAATAGAATGTATAGGTAAGCCCTTCGATCCCAACCTTCATGAGGCCGTCGGTTATGAAGATGGAGAGGAAGGGATGATAATTTCCGAGCATAGAAAAGGCTATACTATGAAAAATAAAGTGCTGCGGGCTTCCCAGGTAACGGTCGGCAAGGGGTAGGCGCCTGGAGCCAAGTCGGGCAAATAGGAATATTTTAGTTATAGATAATATTTAACCCAACAATAATGAACACAGGATAAAGGAGGATAAAATGGGTAGAACAGTAGGTATAGATCTAGGAACGACATTCAGTCTGGTTGCTACCATGGAGGGCGGTGAACCGGTCATCATCACTAACCGGGAAGGCGAGCGCCTGACGCCATCTGTGGTTGCAGTAGATAAAAAAGGAGAACGATTGGTTGGGCTGCTTGCCAAAAGGCAGGCTATCACCAATCCCGAAAACACCATTTTCAGCATCAAGCGCTTGATGGGACGTAAGTACAAAGATACTGAGGTCCAGAACGATATCAAGCGCCTCCCTTATAAGATCGTCGAGGCGTCCAATGGTGATGCCAAGGTTGTCATGGGCGGCAAAGAATATAGCCCGCCAGAGATTTCTGCCATGATACTCCAGAAACTTAAACTCGATGCGGAAGCTTATCTGGGTGAGAAGGTGACGGATGCGGTTATTACCGTACCGGCTTACTTCAATGACAGCCAGAGACAATCGACCAAGGATGCGGGGACTATTGCAGGCTTGAACGTGATTCGCATCGTGAATGAGCCGACGGCCTCGGCCCTTGCTTACGGCATGGACAAAAAGAAAGAAGAGATGATCGCCGTCTACGACCTTGGCGGTGGTACATTCGACGTCTCGATACTGGAACTCGGTGAGGGTACATTCCAGGTGAAGTCAACAAACGGAGACACGCATCTTGGCGGCGATGATATCGACCTGAAAGTTATGGACTGGCTGACCGATGAATTTAAGAAGGAACAGGGCATCGACCTCAGACAGGACAAGATGGCATTGCAGAGGCTTAAGGATGCCGCCGAGAAAGCCAAGAGGGAGCTTTCAACTACCGGGCAAACGGAGATCAACCTCCCCTTCATCACTGCCGACTCCTCTGGCCCCAAGCATCTCAATATCACATTGACACGTGCCAAGCTCGAACAGCTATCGGCCGATTTGCTGGAACGCAGCATAGAGCCGTGCAAGAAAGCGCTGGCTGATGCTGGGCTTACCGCGGCCCAGGTCACGGATGTCATTCTGGTAGGCGGTCAGACCAGGATGCCCAAGGTGCAGGAGATAGTCCGTCAGTTCTTCGGCAAAGAACCCATCAAAGGCGTTAATCCTGACGAGGCTGTAGCCCTGGGCGCTGCTATACAGGGCGGTGTGCTCAAGGGTGATGTCAAAGACATACTGCTGCTCGACGTGACGCCACTCACGCTGGGCATTGAAACACTGGGCGGCGTTATGACACCGCTCATTCCCAGGAACACGACCATACCGACCTCTAAGAGCCAGGTGTTCAGCACGGCGGCCGACAACCAGCCGAGCGTTGAAATACATGTATTGCAGGGCGAACGTCCCATGTCGGGGGATAACAAAACGCTTGGGAGGTTCATCCTCGATGGAATATTGCCGGCTCCGCGCGGCGTACCCCAGGTTGAAGTTACCTTCGATCTCGATGCCAACGGCATTCTCAATGTACGTGCACAGGACAAGGGCACGGGCAAAGAGCAAAAAATCACCATCACAGCTTCCAGTGGCCTGAACAAGGACGAGGTGGAAAAGATGCGCCGCGAAGCAGAGACACACGCGGCCGATGATACACGCAAGAAAGAAGAAGTAGAGACCAAAAATGTGGCTGAAGCCACTGTTTACTCTGCAGAGAAAACTATCCGTGAATACGGCGACAAAATACCTGCGGACCTCAAGACCGAAGTCGAGGGCAAAATTGCTGCAGTCAGATCAGCCTTGCAGGGAACGGATATAAACTACACTAAGAATACTCTGCAGGCCTTGAATGATTCGATGCAGAAAATAGGCGCTGCAGTTTATCAGCATACTTCACCTCCGCCCGGCGGCGGAGCCGGAGGATCAGGGTCAGAGGGTGGCGATACTCCTCCACCGCCCAAGGATGAAGGCACTGTCGAAGGTGAATTCAGAGAAGTATAAAACTTAAGCTTGTTCAAAGGCGGCGGGTTCTGAAACCCGCCGCCTTTTATTTCTGGGCCTGAAATTGCTACGGCAGAAAAACTTTAATCAGTACCGAGTTTGCTGTACGTTGACAGATGGCAGCTAAAAACATATCATTTTGGCACAAATTTCCACACTGGGAGGACCTGATTTATTATGGCAAAAAAGACCATCACGCTGAGCAACACTGCCATGGCTGTCATTGCTATCGTAGCCGGCATACTGGTAATTTTCTGGTTTGAGTATGCCAAGTTCATTATAGGCATTTTCCTGATCGTCTGTGGTATACTCAGCCTGATAAATAAGTAAGGCCTGATTCTGAATTAATCTGGTCGGAAACCAAACCCGGACTTATGGGTAATTATTAACTGCATTTAAGGGCCACCTTATTACGGAAAATTCCCATCCGGAATAAACTGAAAATGCTGTACTGCGGCACCAGCGGCTTTAGCTATGATGATTGGGTGGGCATATATTACCCAAGGGTGCTTCCGCGCAAGAACTGGCTCAGCTATTACGCGCAGGAGTTTAACGCGCTGGAGCTAAATTCAACTTATTACGCTCTTCCGGATGTTTCGATGATGGAGTCCCTTGTCAGAAAAACCGGCGGGGGATTTCTCTTTTCCGTTAAGGCCAACCAGGAGATGACTCACAAACGGCAGGCAGGCCGCGAAGTTTTTAAGGCGTTCATCCAAATATTGCAGCCGTTGATTCACGCCAATAAGCTGGGCTGCATACTGGCGCAGTTTCCTTATAGCTTCAATCGAAGTGCCGCCAATCTGAAATATCTGCAGTGTTTTTACGAGTGGATTGGTGAGCTTCCGTTGGTAGTCGAGTTCCGCAATTCGGCCTGGTTAAATCAGGAAATGTTAAGCTGGATGAGAGAAAGGAAGATAGGATTCTGCTGTGTAGACGAACCACAATTACCCCAGTTACTGCCTCCGGTAGCCGAAGTCACCAGTGACATAAGCTATATCCGCTTCCATGGGCGGAATGCCGCCAAATGGTGGCAGCATGATGAAGCCTGGGAAAGGTATGACTACACGTATAAAGAGGAGGAGCTCTGGGAGTGGTTGCCTAAGATTGCCACCATGAGTAAAACAGCCCGAAACACCTTTATTTTCGCCAATAACCACTGGAGGAGCCAGGCTGTAGATACGATTAGGCGGGTCCGTTCCATGCTTGACCAGCTTGTCTTGTAATAGCCCATGGGTTAGAATAAATGGCTGCAATCGAATGTATGTATCAAATGTAAATCGTGTCAGATGAAAAATGCCGGAAACTTCTAACCGTTTGACCTGGTGGAAAGGATTGGTCTTACTGGCAATTGCAGGTTCTGTCGTTACTTTTGACGTAATCAGCAAGGAGTGGATACGCTCCAACATACCGCTTGGTGGCTCATTGACGGAGCAGTGCAACGTAGTTATCGTCAATATTGAAAATACAGGCTCGGCTTTTGGGCTCTTCACCAACCAGGCTTTCTTGCTGAGCCTGGTAGCCATTGTGGGCCTGGTCATCGTTCTGCTTTTCTTCCGCTATATGACCGAGCTTGGGTTTTTAAGCGGCATCGGTTTGAGTCTGATCTTTGCTGGTGCACTGGGAAACCTGATAGACCGTCTTAGGTTCGGTCATGTTACCGATTTCATTTACGTAAGGCTTTGGGGTGACGTGTTCTGGCCGGCCTTCAATGTTGCTGATTCTGCTATAACAATTGGCGCCCTTTCCGTGGCCGTGATTACGCTTATTAGCCTGGGGAAAAAGGATGCAATAAAGAAAGGTGATAAATCAAAGATCACTTGAAGCACCCGGTCCGGTGGGTCGCCTGGATAAATTCCTCTCGAAAAACTATCCTGAATTAACCCGCACCTATATTCAAAAGCTCATTGAAAACGGCAGTGTAACCGTCAACGGACGGGCGGCAAGGGCAGCCCTGCAGTTAAAGCTCAAAGACCTCATCGAAATCACTATTCCTCCACCCGAACCTGTGGTAGTGCTCCCGGAGGACATCCCTTTCGAGATTGTTTATGAAGATAGAGATGTGATAGTGATTAATAAACCGGCTGGACTAACAGTGCATCCGGCCCCGGGCCATGCCAGCCACACACTAGTAAACGCCTTGATAAAGCGGTTTCCCGATCTTGAAGGGTTCGGGGGTTCCATGAGGCCGGGTATCGTGCACCGTCTGGATAAGGATACATCGGGATTGATGGTTATAGTGCGGAACGAGATGGCACGTCAGAACTTAATAAACCAGTTCAAGTCGCGCTCGGTGAAAAAATGCTACATGGTTTTAGTAAAGGGCAAACTGGAGCCATCCAAAGGCGCTATAGATGCGCCAATTGGGCGCGATCCATCCGACCGCAAGCGCATGGCTGTAGTATCGAAAGGCCGAAATGCCAGGACAGATTATCGTGTGCTCAAATATATCGATGGTTATACATTGGTAGAAGCCAATATCCAAACCGGCAGGACCCATCAGATAAGGGTGCACTTCAAAGCGATAGGATACCCGGTTGTGGGAGACGCTGTGTACGGAGTGAAGTCCAGTTTGATAAAGAGGCAATTTTTACATGCCTGTTATCTTGAATTCACGCTTCCCTCCGGTAACCTTTTGCGTGCTTTCACCTGTGAGTTGCCCGATGATCTAAAACAAGCCCTAAAAACGCTTGGTTGGACATGAATAAGGAATCTGTTGCTATTTATAAGGCCGATATGATAAATTTTAGTCAAAGGAGAGGTTTATGATATGAGACCACAAGATAAATTCGGTCAGATTAAAAAAGACCATCTGAGCGGTCAAAATGATATTTATAGCCAGATTTCCAATGCGCCTGGCCCTGGTGGCGGAGTAGAGGAGTTCGGCACCTTCGAGGCCGATTCCGCCAACAGGCGCAACGAGTTACTGTTTAATATTACTACGCAGATAGAAGAGACCAAAGGCAAACTCAAGCAGGCGGAAATGCTGGTGGAAAGGCTCAGGCAGAGCTTACGCGAATACGAGGAGATGTATAAAACGCTTACCAAAGGCAAAGGCAAGGAAAAATAAGAACGTTTATACATACCCCAACCTTTGGGGCAACGTCTTTGGAAACACCCATCCGTTAACGGCTTTCAATGCAACCTTGAGATAAGCCCGCCTTCTGTTAGGGAGTCAGGTGTTGAAAGAAAAACCTAAAGAGTACGCCCTGGAATACGCCGGATTCTGGTTAAGGTTGGCCGCCGCTTTAATCGATTTTTCAGTATTGGTCGCCGGATTATATATTTTGTATTGCGTTATTTCTCAATCGCTTTTCTGGATATTCCCCGATATACACAGTGTACTCAACGGTTTAATCGATATCTCCGACGGTGCACCTGTATCAGGGAGCCTGATCTGGGTAATGGCAACCGCAATGCTGACCTTCCTGGTCGGCGGCACTATTTATTGTGTTGCTACCAGCGCAACTTCGGGCCAAACTTTGGGCAAAATGAGTGTAGGTATCAAAATCATACGTACCGATAGTTCTCCTCTGGATATCCGCTCCGCTATCCTCCGCTTCCTGGGAAGCGTGCTATGTATAGCTACGCTTGGCATTGGATTTATTTTAATTGCCTTCGACAGCCATAAACAGGGTTTGCATGACAGGATCGCGGATACGTACGTGGTTAAACTGCCAGTAAAACAGGTCGTTTACAGCCAGTCCCTGGCCAGTGGAGGGGTCGGCTGATATGGGAAGCGAGGTCAGGGTCCGCTTCGCCCCCAGTCCAACCGGCTATCCCCATGTCGGTAATATCAGGACAGCTTTGTTTAACTGGCTTTTTGCCCGCCACAATAAGGGAGTCTTTATTCTTCGCATTGAAGATACGGACCAGGAACGCAAGGTTGAGGGTGCTACTGAGATCATAATGGAAAGCCTGGGATGGCTGGGCATGGATTGGGACGAAGGCCCTTTTTTCCAATCGCACAGATTGGATATGTACAAAAAATATGCGGAACAACTGGTTACCGAGGACAAGGCTTACTATTGTTTTTGCTCCAGCGAGAGATTGGATGCTATGCGTAAGGATCAGGCTGCACGCAAGCTGCCTCCCGGCTACGATAGGCGCTGCCGCTGCCTTTCTAACGAACAAATTGAAACTGAGAAGGCTCGAGGCATAGTCCCGGTGGTCAGGTTCAAGTCACCTACTGAGGGGCAAACCTCTATAACCGATCTGATCCGGGGAGAAGTAATCTTCGAAAATAGCCTTATGGATGATTTTGTTCTTTTGAAATCGGACGGGTATCCAACTTACCACCTGGCCAATATTGTGGATGATCATTATATGAATATCTCGCACGTAATGCGGGCAGAGGAGTGGCTTTCCAGTACGCCCCGGCATATACTTCTATATGCCGCCTTGGGCTGGAAGCCCCCGCAGTTTGCCCACTTGCCCATGATACTTGGCCCTGATAAATCCAAACTGAGCAAACGTCATGGTGCTACAGCCATCAACGAATATCAAAATGAGGGCTATTTGCCAGAAACGATGATCAACTTCCTGGCCCTTTTGGGATGGTCACTTGATGATAAGACCGAGATCATGAGCCGTGAAGAGATCATAGCCAACTTCTCTGTTGAACGTGTGAGCAAGACCGCCGCTGTATTTAATAAGGATAAACTGGAATGGATGAATGGAGTATACATACGAAACCTGAGCATAGATGATTTTACGGAAAGGTGCCTGCCTTTTGTGGAGCGCAGGCTGCCACCTGAGGTAAAACGTCCCATCGATGCCGGATACTTAAAACAGATCGCGCCTCTTGTTCAGGAGAGAGCCAAGACTTTGAATGAGGTCCCGCAACTTGTAGATTTCCTTTTTGTTAACAAGCTTGAATATGACACAATTATTTTGCAGGGCAAGCTCGACAAGGTACAGGCGGTTGTAGTGCTTGAAAAATCTATTAGCATGCTTGAAAAATTGGAAGGATGGGACTCGGATATCATGGAAAAGGCCATACGTCCCCTGTCCGATGAACTAAGCATGAAAGTCGGCCCTTTTTTCAGCGTTCTTCGCGTAGCCATAACAGGTCGAACTGCTTCTCCGCCGCTCTTCCAGACCATGGCGGTGTTAGGGAGGGCGCGTTGTATGGAGCGGTTGAAGGCAGCCTTGCAAAAAATAAAGTCCTGACAAACCCGAAGGCCTTTAAATGACTGATAAAACCAATATCCTTCAGGAATTTGAACCTCTCTTCTTTCCTAAATCCCTGGCTGTGGTGGGTGCCACATCGGATGAGTCACTTAAGGTTAATATAGGTAACCGCTTCATAGAAGTATTGCTTGAATTTGGGTTTACGGGCAAATTATATGCTGTGGGCATCAAGGAAGGAGAGGTAAGCGGTCTTAAGATATACCAGAATGTAAAGGACATCCCCTCTGAACTTGATTATGTAATAGCTGTTATCCCCAACCGCCTCATCCCTCAACTTGTCGAAGACTGTGGACAGAAAGGGGTCAAAGTCATACACCTTTTTGTATCCGGCTTCGGTGAAATTGAGGATAAGATGGGCGCCGAGCTTCAGGAAGAGATATTGCATATAGCGAAAAACTACGGGATTAGACTAATCGGGCCTAATTGCATGGGCACTTATTGTCCCTCGGCCCGCCTGACTTTCGCTGTGGGTTTCTCCGCTGTTGCAGGCCGAGTCGGTTATCTATCTCAGAGCGGAGGGCAGAGTATACTGGGTATCAAAGAAGCCAACCGGCGCAACATTTTTTTCAGCAAGGTTGTCAGCTACGGCAATGCCGCCGATATAAATGAGTGTGACCTGATAGAGTATTTCACTAACGATCCGGAGACAGATATCATAACAGCCTATATTGAGGGCACCAACCACGGTCCGCGGCTATTCGAGCTGCTGAAAGAGGCAACCAAACGTAAACCCGTGGTTCTGTTTAAATGTGCGGCAACCGAGGGAGGATCGCAAGCGGCAGTATCTCACACGAGTGCCATCGCAGGCTCCGATTTAACCTGGGAGGCCCTGTTACAACAGACGGGCGCTATCCGCGTTTATAACATCAAGGAGATGTTCGATGTAGTATCGGTACTGCAGCATTGCCCGGAAATAAGAGGATTGAATACTTTGTTGGTGGGACATGGCGGCGGGTCTTGTGTCCAGGCTTCCGACGACTGCTGCCGGGTTGGGCTGAAAATGCCGATCTTACCGGCCGAACTGCGACAGGCTTTGATGCAAGTATATAAAACTGATGCGGGCAATATTTTCAAGAACCCCCTCGATATAAACCCTTATTGGGGCATGGATAAGGCCCGCGAAGCCTTCAGCGCAGTTGCAGGCTGGGATGGCGCTGATGTCATTCTGCTGCTATCGACGCCGGAGCAAACTCCCTTCATGCCGCGCGAGTTTGAGTATAAAGTAACAACTAAGGCACTTATAGAGTGGGCCAAGTTGTCTCCCAAGCCTGTAGTGCTGGCTTTGAATGTTAACACTATGCCGGGTGACGACGGCATACCCGAGAAATCATTTATCAGGCTACAAGAGGCGGGTTTCGCCGTATTCCCATCGGCCGAGCGCGCCGCCACCGCTTTGACCAGGGTTTACCGCTATTACCAGTGGCGTCGCAGAAAGGGGCTTTAAACCTAAATAATTTCAGTCAGAAAGAAAATAGGCCAGCCCGATAGCTTATTTGCTGCCGGGCTGGCCTATTAATTTGTATTTAAGTAACTATTTTATTTCAGCCAGGGTTTTCCAATCGGTAATACCAGTTTACCGGTTGTATGTAATACCCAGAGCGAAGTGGCCAGATACAAGTTCATTAGAGCAAATATGATAAACAAGATTCCGGAAACCAAACAGAAAGGATTACTTATGCCGGCGGCTGGATCAGTCGGTACTCCGGGAGCTCCCATCAGATTCCAGATGCAGGGGCCAAAAAGAACGGCCAGGGCTACCACAAAGAGCATTACCCCGACCCACCATGCCAGCCTTAGGCCCAGGATTCCACCGACGACCAGGAATATGATCAAGATACCGAAGGCATAACCCTCCATCTGTGTCGGTATAGGTAATTGAGCTAGGGTGCCGACGGTCGGTTGAGCGAGCGGCAATCCGATGAATTTGATCAATAGCGATGCCCAGTTACCTGAGGTGAGAAACACGGCGCCCACTATGAAGTTCAATGTGCCGCCATAGACGTCATTGTTACGCAGTAAGATCAGTCCGCCTATGATACAGACCAGGGCTATACCGAAAAACCAGGGTATTAATAATACGGCGCTTAATGCGGGTACTATTCCTGCGAAGAGGGTACCCAAGGCTAAAAAGCCAACAGCTTGTGAATATAAGCACGCAGGTGTGGGATCTGCCCAAGAATGTTGTTGTGCGCTCACTTAGAATTTCCTCCCTATTTTTTAGTTGCTAAGAAGATGGGCGCTTTGCCCGTGAACCATGGAATTTCAATATACTGTACGATTGCACCTCCATCAATAAAATTTATGACAGGTTATGAACGCCGAATCCCGGTTTTAGCTCACGGATTTAATGTTTTGCCGGGGTGACATAACCAATCATGACACAGGAGCCAGGGTAATATACGCGATGGCAATGAGTACATTGATCTGTTAAAAACGCCACCGCCTGCCATGTAAAACCGATCCTGCCAAGTCTTCATCTACCAGGACAGAGATTACCGGAATATGACGAAGATGTCAATATAATTCAATGATTGCGGCAGGTTCATAAAAATGTGCCGTTATCTTCATAATAAATTCACACCAGGTTTTTAAAATTGGTTGCATCAGATTAAAGAGGAGGCTAAGTGATTGAATAACTGGTACAAAATAGGTATGCCCGTGCTGGTGGTTATTTTACTTATTGTGTGCGCTGTGACTATTACGCTTTTAGCGACCCGATATAGTCAGGACAGGACGATCCTGTCCGCTTCTTCGGTGCCATTGAGAGCGTCCACACAGTACGCAGGGTCTGCGCTGTATCCCAATTGCCCGGGTTATACTCAAAGTACAGCCTCTGCCGGTGAAGGCGGCACCTTGGTTCCAGGCAATAGCAACACTGGTTTGCCACCCTGCTGTGTTAGCGGCACCCAGGGAAATAACACTAGTGGTGGATACGGAAGGGGTGGGTGCTGTGGCGGATACCAGGATTAAAACAGACAAAACCTGTAAATGTATATCCATCCTCCTGCTGAAGGGACGAAGTATCGACCACTTCGTCCCTTTATTTTGTGTATGCTAAAATCGGAGGTAAAGGATAATCATTAATATGACGGCAAAAACCGTGCTGATAGTAGATGATGAACCCAAGGTAAGCGACCTTATAAAAGCCTACCTTGAGAAAGATGGATATGAAACCGTCATAGCGGGCGATGGTAAAAGCGCAGTGGACCTTGCACGCAGCAAGCGGCCGGATTTAATAGTGTTAGACTTGAACCTGCCGGAAATGGACGGCCTGGAAACCTTCCGGAATATAAGGACGTTTTCGGATGTGCCCGTTATCATGGTAACCGCACGTGATGACGAAGTAGATAAAATAGTGGGACTTCATCTGGGTGCCGATGACTATGTGACCAAACCATTCAGCCCGAGAGAGCTCGCCGCCAGGGTGGCTGCCGTTCTTAGGAGATATGCGGAGGGGCCGAGGGCGATAACAAAATTGGCGGTGGGAGACTTGCATGTGGACTTCGACAGACACGAAGTCAAGTATAAAAATGAACTGGTTGTTCTGACTGCTGCCGAGTTCAAGCTGCTAAGCGTCATGGCCAAAAGCCCGGGACGTGTTTTCACAAGGCTCCAGCTCATGGACTCGGCCTTCGGAGAGACTTATGAAGGATATGATAGAACCATAGATGCGCACATCAAGAATATACGGCAGAAATTTTCGAAAATTACAGGTGAAACCGATGCACCTGTTATTACGGTCAGAGGTGTAGGCTATAAGCTGGAATAGTCGTATGAAAAACCTGTCGATCAAGCTCAGCCTTTTATTCGCCGGACTTGCGTTGATCAGCATCGGCATCCTGGCGGTGTGGGTTAATCAGTCTGTCACAGCCAATTTTGCCAGCTATTGCATGCAACATGGCGAGACATGCATGTGCCCTGATCCCACAACCGGTGTGATTGGGTTGGGCGATCCGGAGCAGGCATTCCTGCAAAATTCGCAGAGGTCCCTGGGCATTGCAGCTCTTGTCGCTGTGGTTATTGCGGTGGTCTTGGGGTTTATCGTCAGTAATCTTATTACAAGGCCCATGCGGCAGCTCGCAACATCTGCGCACAGGATAGCTGCCGGCGATTTATCACAGCGTGTGAAGCATAACAGCGATGATGAAGTCGGGGAGGTATCACTAGCCTTTAACTCAATGGCTGAACAGCTTGAGATGAAAGAGAAGAGCCGCAAGCAGTTACTGGCTGATATCGCTCATGAGCTGAGGAATCCGCTGAGTATAGTGCAGGGCAACCTTGAAGCGTGGCTGGACGGCGTTATTAAACCTTCCCCGGATCAGATTGCCTCGGTTTACGATGAGACCATCCTTTTGAACCGGCTTGTCAGTGATCTGCGCGAGCTTTCACTAGCCGAGGCCGGTCAACTTAAACTGCGGCTTGAACAGTCCAATCTTGGAGAGCTGATTAATGCCGAGATCACTGTTTTCAATGTGAGGTGCCAGGAAAAACGGATACAACTGGTGGCAGACGTTGCTGAAAATCTGCCGCAGGTCAGTATAGACCAGGATCGCATACGGCAGGTACTACATAATCTACTGGAAAATGCCCTGAGGTATTCCCCGGTAGGGGGCACTATCAGTGTGAAAGCCCAATCCGAAAATGAGGGCTATATCACTATTTCGATAAGCGATGCGGGCACTGGAATCGACCCTGCTGACCTGCCGTATATATTCGATCATTTTTATAAAGCCGACAGGTCACGCCAGCGTGGCTATGGAGGGGCTGGCATAGGGTTGGCCTTGGTTAAGAAGTATGTTGAGCTGCATGGAGGCAGGGTATGGGTGGAGAGCCAGGTGGGCAAGGGAAGCACCTTCTATTTTACGCTGCCTGTTTCCCCATAATACCTTGGTCCACCTAGCCAGGGGTTACCTCTTTTTAACTGCCGGGATTATCAGGGGCATGAGGATGATCATGGAAAGTATAAAAACCCAGGCTGCGCCTCCAAACCTGTCAACATTGGAGTATTGTGCGGAAAGCGTGGCAACTATGAAGAACCCGGCTGCCAGAAGCGATATCCCCGTATAGATAAAGGCGCTTATTAAATCTGAATTTTTCATAGTGTTTTACTTTTGGTATCGTTCACTGTGCCGGTAAGCTCTCCAGCCCGGAAACCGCGTTAGGCTGCCGTACGCGTTTTACGGGCGGAATATAACCCTGCATGCGCAGGGTATTTAAAGTGACGGATAATGAACTGGTTGCCATCAGAAGCGCCGCCAGCTCGGGGCTGACAAGTTGAGCTACAAAGGGATATAGAACACCCATGCCGAAGGGGATGGCCAGAGTATTGTAACCGAAGGCCCAAACCAAATTTTCCTTTATCTTCCGTAAGGTTGCTTTGGCAACTTGTATACCTGCTACAACATCCAGCAGGTCATCCTTGACCAGTATCACATTGCCTGTTTCCTTGGCTATGTCCGTGCCCGACCCTATTGCGATGCCGGCATCAGCCTGAGCAAGTGCAGGGGCGTCGTTTATTCCATCGCCTACCATGGCCACGATTTTGCCCTCTGATTGCAGCTTTCTCACCTCCTCAGCTTTATACTCCGGCAGCACTTCAGATAAAACGCGGTCGATACCGACCTGCCGGGCTATGGCCTCGGCTGTACGCTGGTTATCTCCGGTTATCATTATCACTTCGATTCCCATTCGCTTTAGTTCCCTAATTGCCTGAACGGAAGTATCCTTGAGCGTGTCGGCAACTGCAACCATACCTGAAGCTGCACCATTAATAGCAAGAAACATCACCGTCTTGCCCTCATACTCCAGGCGTTCCGCTTCCGGCAGGAGTTTTTCAAGCGCTATATTCTGTTCCTGCATGAGACGGCGGTTTCCCAACAGCAGCTTGTGCCCTATGATTGAGGCAGACACCCCCTGGCCCGGAATTGCATCGAAGTCATCGGCATCCTCCACTTTGATGCCTTTTCCCCGAGCTCCGGATACGAGGGCGGAACCAAGCGGATGCTCAGAATTCTTTTCAGCCACAGCCGCCATATGAAGGACCTCTTGATCGTTGCCGTCCAAAGCAACCACATCAGTGACTGACGGCTCCCCTTTTGTAAGAGTACCGGTTTTATCGAAGATAATGGCGTGGAGACGTGCTGTAGTCTCCATAGCATCCGCGCCTTTAAAGAGTATGCCGTATTCGGCTCCCTTCCCTGTGCCGGCCATGATTGCGCTGGGTGTTGCCAGGCCTAGAGCGCAGGGGCAGGATATAACTAGCACCGTCACGGAAACCAGCAGCGAAAAACCAAATGCGCCGACCAGTGAGAGCGAGTAGGGCGTCAACATCATGCGGCTGTCCGGCGTGAACCAGAGCGAAAACCCTATGAAGAACCAGAATAAAAATGTTACCATAGAGAGCATGTGTACTCCCAGGATGAACCTGCCGGCCACCTTGTCGGCGATTTTCTGAATCGGAGCTTTGGTCGTTTGAGCGTCTTCCACCAGCTTGATAATCTGAAACAAAGCCGTATCTTTTCCTATCCTGGTAGCCCGGAATTTAAATGCGCCTGTTTTATTGATCGTGCCGCCTGTAACTTCATCTCCCTTTCCCTTTTCAACCGGCATGCTTTCGCCTGTAATCATAGACTGGTCAATTGATGAGTAGCCCTCAATAACTAACCCGTCTACCGGAAGAGCTTCGCCCGGGCGTACAATGATAACCTCATTCAGTTGAACCTCCTCTGCCGGAATGTCCATCTCCTGGTTATCACGAATCACGCGCGCCCGTTTGGGCTGCAATTTCATGAGCCGTCGTATGGCTTCGGATGTCCTGCCGCGCGTCACAGCTTCCAGGTAACGGCCAAGGATGATAAATGCCGTGAGCAAGGCCGCCGCCTCATAGAAAGTTGCGTTTTTACCGCCAAACCCGGCATCGGGCCAGAATGTATTGATGATAGCGATGCCGTAGGCAGCTCCGATACCTGTAGCGTAAAGGAGGTTCATATCTGTTACCCCGTGTCTGAGGCCGTTCCAACTATTAATGAAGAACTGCCTGGCCGGGCCCAACACGATCGGAGTGGTCAGGAAAAACAGGATAATTTTGTTGTTTAGCCACTCCGGTACAAAAGTCGGGAAAATCCAGTAAGGCTGCAGCATGCCGATCATGACAACGGTACCCAGAGTGCCGGAGATAATCAGATTGATGAGCTGGCGCCTTATTTCTTTTTGCCGTGCATTTCTTTCCCTATCCAGCTCATCCAGGCCTTCGATCTTTTCGATTACATCGTAGCCAAGCTCGTGGATAGTATCACGTATTTCTGCAAGCGGGGTGATATCCGGGACATAGTCAATGCCAGCGCTTCCTGTAGCAAAATTTACTACAACCCTTCCAACGCCGGGCAGCGAGCCGACCGCAGTCTCGATATTGGATGCGCAGGCCTGGCAGCTCATGCCTCCGATTTTTAACTGTATATTATCCAGGACCACCTCATAACCTGCATCTGAGACTGCCTTTTTCATATCTTCCAGGGTCACCTTATCCGGGTCGTATTCGACCCTGGCCTTTCCGGTAGCCAGGTTGACCACGGCTTTGGTTACCCCCGGCAATGAAGATAGGGCTTCTTCGTTGTGCGCCACACAGGCAGCACACATCATCCCGGAAATACGCAGTGAGATTGTTTTAAGGTTCTTCAATTCATTCGCCATAAGAATAAATTCCTAACCCAACTGTAGCGCTAATTGTATTTCCCGCGCCAATTTAAAAAGGGGAAAAACAGCGGAACCTTCTTCTTATATTCCAGGTATGATTGACCGAATTTAAGTTCCATCTCCTTTTCTTCGATTTTGGTAATCTGGAAATAAAAAACCAATATGACCAGGGGAGTATAGAAGACGGTCAGGGATAGTGAGCCCATCCATATACCGGAGCCCAAAAATATCAGGAATATACCCAGAAGCATGGGATTGCGGCTGTAAGCGTACAGCCCCGACGTGATTAATTCCCGTGGTGGATTGAGGGGGACTGGAGTGCCGCGTGCACGTATAAACTGAATCCAAGTCCACAGCACCAGGATAACTCCCGGCACGAGCAAAATTAAAACCGGTATCAGGGTCCAGGGCAGGTGGCTGATCGAAGGCAGATTAAGCCATTTATCCGTGAAGATTGCTGCGATATAGAAGAGTGCCAGAAAACACAGGAATAGCAGGCCTGCGATGGGGGTATAAAACCAGCGTTTATTGCTATTACCTGTAGCGATACGGAAGATTGCGTAGGCCATCCTTTCGAATATACCCATTCTAACCTGACTCCTTACTGTGATGGACCTAGCCCGCTATACGCTCCTTCAATTTCAGCCAGGGTTTCTTACTCAGGAAGCTGCCGGGCACGTCCGTTTCCATTTGCAAAAACATGCCGTAGGGCACCGTGAAAGAGAGGATATCGGGATCGAGGTAGTGCCGCGCCGTTATATCGGTCAAACCTATAATTGCCCTGGGAGAACCGTTCTGGGCCTCGTTGAAAGGATAGAGGCAAATAGAGCTGCACGCTGAACCCATGCTGATTATGACACTGTGATTGTTAGAGCGGTTGTAGTTGGCCAGCATGGTCAATGCCGAAAGCTGATCCGGGTTAACCAGGAAAATTATTAAACGCGGTGTTTCTGAACAGGGTTCCACTTTTCCCAGGGGCTTTAGGATCACATATTTGAAGGGTATATCCAGGGTGGGCAAGCTGGTCAGCATGCTTTTAGCCAGTTCGGGTGTTTTTTTGTAGGCTTCCCCTTCGAATTTACCCGGTTTGCCGGTAGATAGAAAATGGGAAACCACATCGAGATGCTTGGCGTAAGAATTGCCGAAGCCAACTCCTGTCTTGCCTCCCGGGCAGTGGACAGCTTTGCGGTCGAGTGCGACTACGTCACCGCGTGCCGCCTCCACGAACATTCTTATCATACAAGACCAGCCGTTTTCTCTGAATTTCGGAGTGTTGCCCTGCTTATCGTTAGTAAGGATTACGGCGATCGGCTGGTAGCGCAATTTCAGCTCTTTGCAAATTATACTCTCCATCTTACAGATCAACCTCCCGGCAATATGAAACCAGATATGAAGACTATCTGTAAGTAGCATTATACAATGATGTGTCGAAAGAGAAAAAAATAGAGGGCTGGCGCCAGCCCTCTATTTTCTAATAAGGAGGTTTATACTATGATTTCGGCTACATGAAGCGTACTACCATCCAGCCGAATACGGGTTCGACAAAGTAACGCATAAAGGGGATAAAGACCGGTGTGAAACGCCGGCTCAGTTACCTGGTATAGTCCTGCATATAATGCGCGAATGTCTTTATGTGGTATGTCAACATAGCCTCAGATTTAACGGTATCATACCAGTCCAGGTAATATGGTTTACTGGCAATTTATATTCCGGTGGTACCGGTAAACCCATGACTTTGAGGATGGCACCTATCAGGTCCCGGTAGTGCTTTAAGAAATATCGGGATATCGTTATCCCCAAATGGCCGGCGCCGCCGGTTATTAATACTTTCAGCTTATATTTTTTCCTGATTTAATAAGGGTGCCTGCCGTGAAGGGCGCCGACGGTCCACTTCTGCCATTGTGAGCGCAGCATACCTTCTTCCAGAGGTGTGTCGTGATTGCCGGTATAAACCATAACCCTCTTGGGTTCGCTGGCCATGCCATATGAATAAAGGAATTTATTATAGGGTGCCGCAGGATCTCCCAGACAGAATACGAATAGTTTGGAGCAATTGTCCAGATCTGCCAGCGCCCTGGAGGGTTTCATTTTGGGCCAGAACGCTATGAACTTCTTCCAGTTTACACGCACTTCAAGCTTGTGTGTACGTTGTACGATCTTGAAAATCATCGTGATGCCCCACTTCAATGCCGGGTGGAAGATGTGCCTGGGGTTCACAGCAATCGGATTATTAATCTCGCCCGGGCAGGCAAGGGCGACCAGCACTTTAGCTTTCCTTAGCTTGCCGGCCGCCAGGATGGCGGAAAAGGCTCCCATGCTGTGCCCGATCAACCCCATACGTTTGTGGTCAACCTCGGGTTGATCGTGCAGGTAATCCCAGGCGTCCATAACATCATCTACTATGCTGCCGTCTAGCTCGCCCTCGCTGGAACCATGTCCGCGGAAATCGAAGGTCAAGGTGGCGATACCTTCCGCCGCCAGTTCCCTGGCGCTGTCCTCAAATATGGCCTGGTCGGAGCCGTAGCCGTGGCAAAGGACGGCTCCCGGGACGCGATTGTGCTTACTGGCGTTTGCCGGTATAAACATCCTACCTATCAGATTTATCCCGTTATTTCCAAAGGCGATAGCCTTTTCTAAAATTTCGCTGCTGGTTTGTTCCATGGCTGAGGTCTCAGGTTTCATCATTAATACAAATACTCCTTAAATAGACATACAAAGTCTACATTAGTCTGATTGATGTGTAATCGGAGTGGGGTCTTACTTTGATAGGACTGATGAGGAGGTGGCGGTAAGCCTATAATCCGACATGGGGTCATACTTTCGGCTGAGCCAAACCGGGCTACCGCAAATAAAATGAAAGGCCGCTAATTAAGTATTAGCGGCCTTTAAATTAGGGCGAGAATTACGACCGGTCAAATCCATTTCAGGATGCCCATAAAAAGGATGAGGGCCAGGGCATCCACGGCAAGTATCGTGCCGACCGTGATCAGTTTATTTTTCATAGATTTCATATCGTAAACCCAGAATGCCATCAGGAAGAACGGCATGTAGCCGATCAGCCAGATGAGCCAGGGAGCGCGCAGATTCCACCAGGGGTATTCCCAGGTAAGCGCACCAACCCAGTTGAGAAGGCATTCCACGAAGACAGCTAAAGCTGAACCAACAATAGCATAGAGCATGCGGTTGGGTACGCCCAGAATCTTCAAATTTTTATCGGCGGGGAGTTGTTTTGCCATTATAATGCCCATAATAGCGAACATGAAACTTATCTCGATATTGAGTCCGATCAGGATTACCAGTGAGCTGCCGTTGCCGGGCGTCGCCCATACAGGAGCATAGTTGGTAAAATGAAAGACCAGTCCGTTCCAAATCTCATTGAACCAATCCATGAGCCAGAAAGCCAGCCCGGCCAGTACCAGGCTCCAGTTCCTGCGTTCGACCTCGTTGGCGTATACATACATGACCAGCAACAGCAGTGGAATTATGTACCATTGAAAATGGCTGCCATCGCGCAATAGTGCCAGGGCTCTGGCCGCGGAATCTGCCATAGAACACCCCCTTTAAAAATGGTTGTTTCTTATAAAAATGACTTTACTTAATGCCCAGGCGCTTTCTCAATTCGACTGCCGTTTGTTCCAGGTCGGGGGTTGGAGGTTGCTTCCTGGCTGCCAGTATCTTTTCCGCAGCCTTTCTGACTGCTAAAGTCCTAGGGTTGATTTTTTGCTGTTTGGATTCCGTAAGAAGCTGCGATATCTGGGGGCCATAGTAATCTCTGAGCACCCTGAAAACATCATCAGAAGATCCGCCGACGGCATCCACCACATCGAAGACCATGCCACCTGCATTAGATATGAAATCTGGTACAGATATAATGCCTCTCTTAAACAGTATTTCCTCAGCTTCGTCGGTTATTGGTAAATCGGCCGCACAGGCTACGGCCCTGGCTTTTATGCTTTTAGCATTTTTCTTGGTTATGACATAGGGTCTGGCGCCTGGGATGAGGATATCCACCTTCAACCCGTAAAGGTCCTTAGGCTTAATGTGTTTTGCTTGCCTGCACTCCGTAATAGCTTTATCGCCGGCCACTTTGCGGGCCTGGAGCATGGTCATAACATCCAAACCATCTTTGTTGTAGGCTGCCCCGTTAATGGTTGAAATAGCTACGACTTTAGCGCCGGACTCGCTTATATAGCGGGCTACCGTGCCTCCCATCTTGCCGAAACCTTCAATGGCTACCCTGGCATCTTTAATATTCAAACCCGCTGCCTGGCAGGCGGCAACTGCAGCTACAACTACGCCGTATCCGCCGGCATGGTCTTCCAGAGGCTCGCCGTCAACCACCTGCGTGGAGAGGCCGGTGGACCTTTTCGTCGTGCAGGCCGTCTCATAAAGGACAGCGATATCATCGCGATCCGTGCCCATATCCGCCGCCAGAGTAACGCCGGAACAAAGCAGTGCTTTGATCGCATTTCCGAAGGAAGCGAACAGCTCCTTGCGCTGAGGCCCGTGTATTTCAGGCTCAGCCCAGATGCCCGCTTTGGCGCCGCCGATAGGAAGGTCAAGAAAGGCAAATTTATACGAGGTTGCCCTGGCGAACCGGAAAATATCATCGGTAGTGAAATAAGGCAGCAGCCGTAGGCCGCCGGCAGCGCCCATAGTCGATGAAGTGTCGACAACCACCACGCCCTTCATCCCTGTCATAGGATCGTAAACGTGCAAGAGCTTTTCCGGTCCCAACTGGTCGGTCATATTCATCCACACCGGCATTATGACTACCTCCTTTTATAGGGTACTGGCTTTTTTTACCACAAAGCATATAAGAATGCAATTGGTAAACCGCATTTTTCAACCTTGAGGTGGCTTTCTTTGTCGTATACGTGAGAGTAAGAATATTACGATGCCCAACAGCACGATCACCGGACTGAGGAAAATCAACAGGCTGAGGGCAGTGGCCTCCCAACCACTGGTGAAAAGTTTAAAAATATCGTGGGCTGCCCAGCTGATCACAAAAGTGCCGCTCCGCCAATCATCAACCAATGTGCTTTCATCTCGTCGTCCTCTTGGAATTATTTTTTAAGGGCTGGCAATTGGGGCAATAATATGTACCCCTCTGGCCCACTACTATCCTGGCGATCTTTCCTCCGCAGCGCGGGCAGGATTGGCCTTCACGGTGGGCGACCGCAAACTCTTCATGGGCCGTGCCGGCCTGGCCGTCAGGACAGCGGTAGTTGCGGATACTGGCCCCCCTGTTCCTGATCCCCTTCTTAAGCACGGACTGTATACCCCTATGAAGGCGCTTTATATCATCCTTATCCAGAGAATTGGCCGGCCTCAAGGGGTGTAGCCCGGCGTGGAAAAGCGCCTCATCCGCATACATATTACCGATCCCCGCAATCCTCTCCTGGTTGAGCAGCAAAGATTTAACAGGGGTAGGACGTGAATTCAAGATGCCGGCCAGATAATCCGGGGTGAACCGGCCGCTCAGCGGCTCGATGCCTAACTTGCCTGTTATAGTGGAAGGATCCCTGACCAGGTACATAGTTCCGAACCGCCTCACGTCCGTATATAGCAGGCGCCCCCCGTCATCAAAGGAAAACTCTATGCGTGCGAAGCGCTCCTCGCCTTCCGGATTCCAGAGCAGCGCCCCGGTCATGCGCAGGTGGATAATAAGGTATTCCCCGCCCGGCAGGCCGAATATCATATATTTGCCCCGCCGCTTCAAACTCAATATGGTCTTGCCGATGAGGCGCCTTCGGAACTGGCCGGCCTTTAAATTCTGCAGGGGTCTCGTATCGTCAATTTTGACGCCGGTGAAGGTGCGTCCCACCACGTGGGGTTCCAAGCTGTTTTTAATCGTTTCGACTTCGGGAAGCTCGGGCATCAGCTCATTTCACCCCAGTTCTTGCCGACTTTAATATCTATTTTTAAGGGGACGATCAGCTTCATGGCGTTGGGCATGATTTGCTGCACCAGTTGCTTGACGGCGTCGAGTTCCTCGGGAGGAACCTCGAAGACCAGTTCATCATGCACCTGCAGCGTCATCCTGGTTTTCAGGTTATGTTTGACCATCTCGCGATGCAGCTCTACCATGGCTATCTTAATTATATCGGCCGATGTTCCCTGCACGGGCATGTTAATGGCCATCCTTTCAGCAGCTTCCCGCGCCAGCCGGTTGGTGGAATTGATCTCCGGGATGTAGCGGCGCCTGCCCAGCACCGTCTGTACATAACCCAGTTTGGCGGCCTGCTTTTTGGTCTCCTCTATATAGTTCCTCACACCGGGATAGCGGCTGAAATACGTGCTGATAAACAGTTCAGCTTCCTCAATCGACAGGTCGGTGGCTTGGTGCAGCCCGTAGCCGCTCATCCCGTAAATCACGCCGAAGTTGATGGTCTTGGCCGCCCGGCGCATCTTGGGAGTGACCTCCGAATCGGGCACGCCGAAAACCTCCGAGGCCGTATGCGTATGAACATCCTCGTCACGCTGGAAAGTGGCAATAAGTTCTGCATCCTGCGAAATATGGGCCAGTGCTCTCAGGTCTATTTGCGAATAATCGGCGGAGAGCAGGTCCCAGCCGGGCTGTGCAATGATGGCCTGCCTTATTTTAGCGCCCAGCTCGCCACGTATGGGGATGTTCTGCAGGTTGGGCTCGCTGGAAGAGAGGCGTCCGGTGGTTGTTCCCGTTTGATTGAAGCTGGTATGTATCCTTCCGGTTCGCGGGTTGACCAGCATGGGAAGTGCGTCGGTATAGGTTGATTTCAGTTTGGAAAGCTGCCTGTATTCTAATATGTATTTGATGACCGGGTGCGCATCGGCCAGCGCTTCGAGGGTCGCCGCATCCGTTGAGTACCCGCTCTGGGTCTTGCGTCCCGACTGGAGCCCGAGCTCTGCAAAAAGCACGGTGGAAAGCTGCTGCGATGAGTTGATATTGAAATCGTGGCCGACGGCGCTATATATCTCACCTTCCAGCCGCAGCATGTCGGCGCCGATGCTTGATGACATCTCATTCAGCAGTGCCCTATCAAGCAAGACTCCGTTCATTTCCATCTCGGCCAGCAGCGGAACCAGCGGCATCTCCACGTCGTTGAACAGGCTCCAGAGTTCTTCTGAGCGCAGTTCCTTCTCCAGGGATTCCTTGAGCCTGAAGGTTATATCGGCATCGGTGGAAGCCAGCTCGCCAACGCGGTCGACCGGGAAACGTGCCAGTGGCGTCTGTCTAGCCCCGCTGCCGGTCAGGTCGGAAAACGATGGTATTTCGATTCCCAGTTTGTTGAAGGCGATGGATTGGAGCTTGAGCGATTTTTCGCCGATCAGGTATGCTGCAATCAGGTTATCATAGGCCACATTATTGAGTTTAAGCCCGTTCTGCGCCAGCAGGATAATGTCGAATTTGCCGTCATAGGCAATTTTGGCATACTTTTCCTGCTCGATAAACGGTTTGAGAACAGCCAGCACTTTGGATTGCGGCAATTGGACAACCTGGCTGAGAGTCTCATGGCCCAGCGGAATATAGTAGGCTTCGCCTTTGGCGGGCGAAATGGCAATTCCCACCAGGCTGCTGAGCATAGCGTTATCGCCCCCCGGAACGACCGAAAGTGCAAAAGTGCCTGCGTAAGATAGGCGCAGCGCTAGGTCGTCCAGTTCAGCTGATGTGCTGACCACGCGATAGTTTTCTTTTATATCAGGCGATTTGGGTACGGCTGCTGGCTCCGCACCGATCTCGTTGGGGAGCCGCGCCAGCAAAGAGGAAAATCCCAGTTCACGAAATAGCTCGACCACCTTGTTGCGGTCGTAAGAACTGACGGTGCAGGTTTCTACATTGAAGGGCACCGGCACGTCGGTGACGATGGCTGCCAGCTCACGGTTCCGCATGGCATGCTCCCTGTTTTCAGAGAGGAGCAAACGCAACCTTTCCGGCGTGACTTCTTCTATGTGGCTGTAGACACCTTCCAGGTCGCCGAACTGCTGCAGCAGCTTGACGGCGGTCTTGTCGCCGACACCCCGGATGCCCGGTATGTTATCCGAAGCATCGCCTACCAGCGCCTTGTAGCTGATAAGCTGTACTGGCGACAGCCCGTATTTTTGCTGCACCGCCGCCTCGTCATAGATAACTGTATCGGCAAAGCCGCGCCTGGGAGACATGACTTTTATTCCCGGCGATACTACCTGCAGCATGTCGTTATCGCCCGTTACAATTAGCGTATCGACGCCCTTGGCGGCAGCCTGCCGGCTGAGGGTCCCGATGATATCGTCGGCCTCAAAGCCGTCCAACTCGAATACCGGCAGGTTGAATGCTTCGGAAAGCTCGTGCACCCTATCTATCTGGGTTGAGAGTTCCTGCGGGGTTTTGGGACGTTGGGCTTTGTAGTCTTCGAACATTAGATGCCGGAAGGTTGGAGCGCGGCGGTCGAAGGCGATCGCCCAGTAGTCCGGCTTATTATCTCGCAGGAGCTTCAAGAGCGTGTTGGCGAATCCCTGCACGGCATTGACCATCTCACCTGTCCTGGTAATGGTCAGCGGAGGCAGCGCATGGAAGGCGCGATGAACCAAGGCGTTGCCATCAAAGAGTATTAAAAGGGGCTTTTCTTTAGACATCTCCCGTACCCGGCCGTACACCGCTGCTTTTAGAGTTCATTATATATTATACTTCCACAGATATCATCCAGACGCTTCCAGCAGTAAAAAATCCGTGAGACTGAAACGGAAAAATTCATCAATTCTTCAAATAAATTCCATCAAATTCTCACAATTGTCAGGTAATCTTGTGTCCAATATAGGAGGAGGACTGAATGAAGCTATATCAGATTGTTGCCAAGGACGTTATGCGCCGTAAACGGCGCGTACTGTATGCGGCCCTGGGCGTGGTCATAGGTACTATGACGGTCGTAGGTGTCCTGACTATGGCCTTTGCCGGGCAGGCCAAGATCTATAAACAGTTGGAGCAATACGGCCCCAACCTGACGGTGATCCCGGCCGTAAACAACCTGGATATGAAGCTGGGCAATCTCAGCATGGGAACGCTTACAGTCGGGGATAACTACATCCCCCAGAGCGAGTTGCCCGCCATCAGGCAGATCGCCGACAGCAATATCAGGGAAGTAATGAAGATCGATGATCAGGGCAACATAGCTACCCTAGCGCCTTACCTTTATGAAAATACCAAAGTTAACGGCGTATCCGTAGTAGTGGTTGGGGTGGACCCCGAACCGGAAAAATTAGTCAAAAGCTGGTGGAATGTCGGTAAGGGTGACTACATCAACGGTCCGGATAGTGTATTGGTCGGATCGCTGGCCGCCGAGCTTTTAAAGCTGAATGTCGGTGATACTATCCTGTTTAATAATAACGAGCTGAAGATCGCAGGCATCTTAGATGAAACCGGTTCAAGCGATGATTATCAAATTTTCGCTCCGCTGGCCTCCGTGCAGAAGGCCTTCGACAAAGACGGCATGATTTCCTCGCTGGATATACGCGCCCTGTGCAACTCCTGCCCGGTGGAAACTATTGCGGACAGCATAAACAAGAATATCCCTGGTGTAACGGCTATCGCCGTAAAACAGATCGCCAAGTCCGAGATGGGCCTGGTAGATAAGATGAGCAATCTCATGCTGGCCCTGGGCGGTATAACGCTGGCCGTCGGACTATTCGGTGTGGTCAACACTATGATGTCCTCTGTGCATGAGAGGATTAAAGACATAGGGATCATGAGGGCGGTGGGCGCATCCCGCAACCAGATAATAAAGGTCTTCATCTACGAGGCTTTAATCATCGGGGTGCTGGGGGGCATAGGCGGCTATTTTCTGGGGACTGCCCTGGCGTTTGCAATAGGGCCTCTGGTCTTTGAAGGCACCGCCATCAGCTTTGTGCCACAATACTTGCCCCTGGCGCTGGGAGTATCCATTGTTGTTGCCGTGGCGGCCACTATTTACCCGGCCATCCGCGCCAGCCAGATCAGGGTTGCTGATTCCTTCAGGTCGGTATAACCCCGGGAAAAGCTGAGAGAATTCAGGAGGAAAAATGCTGGAAATCAATAATGTGACCAAGATATATGGCGAGGGGAGCGCCCGCGTGGTGGCCTTGGACCGGGTCTCGCTTAAAGTTGAAGACGGCGATTTTATCGCCATCATGGGGCCTTCGGGCAGCGGAAAGTCAACATTTCTCAATATCATCGGCGGGCTCGACCGGCTTACCAGCGGTGAGGTGATCCTGGATGGACACCGTATCGACAACCTGGGAGAAAATGATCTGGTCGATATCAGGCGCGGCAAGATCGCCTACGTGTTTCAACAGTATCACCTGCTCCCATCCCTAACCGCTATGGAGAATGTTCTCCTGCCTTTAATATTCTGCGGCGACGGGGGCGATGAGCAAAAGGTAGAGACCATACTGTCGAGGGTGGGCCTGGGCAAAAGGGCCGAGCACAAGCCCAGTCAGCTAAGCGGTGGCGAACAGCAAAGGGTGGCCATCGCCCGGGCGCTGGTCAGCGGCCCCAGCCTTATTCTGGCTGATGAGCCGACCGGCAATATGGACCAGAAAACGGGCAATGAAATCCTCGAACTTTTCAAGGAATTGAACCAGGAAGGGCGCAGCATACTCATGGTTACGCACAGCGCCGATATCGCCAGGCAGGCCAAACAAATCATAACGCTGCAGGACGGCCGGATAATCAGCAAGGCCGTTCAGCAATCAGTGAGGTAGAAAAATGTTAAAAATTATGAGTCAGATGCCCAAAGGGATCCTCGTGGCTGCTATCGTAGCACTGGTACTGGTTACAGCTTCGCTGGGGCTGGTGGCATGCTCCGCAGCCGGGGCCAACCCCATAGCTGCCGATCCCACACCAGCCCCCCAGGCGCAGTTCAAGGTTGTCGGGTTGGGCGTTAACCCTTCCCAGGTCGGACCGGGAGAGAAAGTTTTGATCGATGCTAAAATCGTCAATTCTGGCGACGCGGATGGCACCTATAACGTCCAGCTTAAAGTCAATGGCGTAGTTGAAGCTGTGGGGGCTATAGATATTCCGGCAGGAGGCAGCCGGGAAGTCACATTCAATACCACCAAAAACGCTGTCCAGTCCTATACGGTTAGCCTCGAGCAAATGGCCGGACAATTCGATGTGATCGCACCGCAGACGGCGCTCAATATCACACCGGCAGGGCCGGGTACGACTGCCGCCAAACCCAGCTGCTGCCAGACAGCGGCAACTGCCAACGCAGGCCCATCATCCATCGGTCCGGTGGCAGGAGCAAGCTGTTGCGGAGGCGGAGGCCAGAGCACCGTTGCCACCCAGGGGAGGAGCTGCTGCGGACAGTAAATACTTTTAATTCAGACTGGATAAAGTTGAAAATTACACAATTAATATTTTTATAAGAAGGAGAATATAGACTATGCATGGAAAGATAACTATAGGGATAGTACTATTGTCGCTGACACTGATCGCGACAGCCTGTGCCGGGTCATCCTCGCCGGTGGCCCCGCAGCCTGCACAGGACCCGGTAAACCTGACCCCGGTATCGCAGACTTCACCCGCTGCACCTGCCGCCGCCGCATCCGCTGCCTCAGTGTCCCCAAAGCCTTCCGGACCTATCAAGGCTACCGAGGTTGTGCCCATATTGGCCAATGATACAGTCACCATACCGCTAAGCGCGGTACAGAAAGACTGGAACGTCCATTTCCTGGTGGATGTACCGGGCGGAAAGCAAAGCTTCATGGCTTATAACCTGGGCGATCAATTATACGTACGCGCCAGCATCTGCCCGCCCTGCAGGGGCAAGACCTATTCCCTGGACGGCAATACCTTGGTATGCGATACATGCGCCACCACCTTCAATGCCCAAACAGGCATAGGCATCGCAGGCGGCTGTGTCAACTATCCCAAGGCATCGGTTTCTTACCAGGTCAGCAGCGGCAACATCGTGATGAAGGTGAGCGACCTGGAGACGGCTTATCAGAATACACTCAAAGCCGGGCTGCCTTAATAGAAGAAAAAGCAATTATTGTAGGGCCGCCGTTTTAAAACGGCGGCCCTGTTTTGTCCCCGGGCCGGGTTCAAACAACTCCATAAATAGCTGGATGATATGGTATACTGGTACTTTGAATAGGAGTAAATATTAGATTGGCGAAACGTGATATTCTGTCGGTTGCGGATTTTGCGCCCGGCGAAATCGAGCAGCTTGTAAAGCAGGCCATAAAATCCAAGAAAGAAGCCTGGCCGCAGGTGTTGGCGGGCAAATCGATCGTGCTTTTGTTCGAAAAGCCCTCGCTGCGCACCAGGATGAGCTTCGAGTTGGCCGTCCACCAGTTGGGCGGCTACGCCATGTACATGTCGCCTGATGAGGTTGGCCTTGGCAAACGTGAGTCTGTGCCCGATGTGGCGCACGTGCTCAGCCGCTACGTGCAGGGCATCGTTGCCCGAACCTTCCAGCACCGCACGCTGGAGACGCTGGCCGAATTCAGCAGCATCCCGGTAATTAACGCCCTCTCCGATTATGAGCATCCCTGCCAGGCGCTGGCGGACCTGACCACCATATACGAGCACAAAGGCAAGTTTAAGGGTTTGAGCCTGGCCTTCGTCGGCGACGGCAACAATGTGGCCAACTCGCTGCTGCTGGCCTGCTCGATGGTGGGCATCAATTTCCTCATAGCCTCGCCGCAGGAATACAGCTTGAAGGACAACGTCCTCATGATCGCCAATAAGTACGCCGAGAAGAGCGGCAGCCAGATCATGCTGCTGGAAGAGCCCGCTATGGCGGCCAAGGACGCCGACGTGATCTATACCGATGTCTGGACCAGCATGGGCCAGGAGGAAGAATACGAACAGCGCTGCATTGCTTTTGCCGAATACCAGGTTAACGACAAGCTGCTTTCACTTGCCAAAAAGGATGCCCTGGTCATGCATCCGCTGCCGGCGCACCACGGTGAGGAAGTGGCGGTGGGCATCGTGGACCGCTACCGCTCGGTTATTTTCGACCAGGCTGAAAACCGGCTTCATTTCCAGCGCACCCTGCTGGCCGAGCTTTACAAATAAAATAACACCTCCGGCCGCCAAATCTCCGTAGAATTACTTATTATTATTAATGCTTTTATCTGCTAGAATTATGGGAGTAGAATGAACCCGATCGTCACTATAGTCGGCCGGCCCAACGTGGGCAAGTCGACCTTGTTTAACCGTATAGCAGGCTCTCCGATCGCCATTGTCGAAGACTTGCCGGGGACTACGCGCGACCGCATATTCGCCGATGTCGAGATGCTGGGCCGCGAGGTGACGCTCATCGATACAGGCGGAATGGAACCCGAAGCTCCCAGCGATATGGGCAGGAAAATCAGGCAGCAGATCGAAGCCGCTATTGCGGAATCGGACGCTATTATTTTCGTTTTAGACGTGAGGGACGGCCTGATCGCGGCCGACCGTGAAATCGCCGATATCCTGCGTAAGTTGGGCAAACCAGTCATACTGGCCGCCAATAAAGCCGAGACCGAAAAGTTGCGGGAGGCCAGCGCCGAGTTCTATCAGCTCGGCATGGGCGACCCCTTGCCGGTCAGCGGCCATCACGGCAAAGGCATAAATGAGTTGCTGGAAGCGCTGGTCGAGGCTCTACCTCCCTCCGAGGAGGCCGCCCCCGAAGAAAGCAAGAGGCCCAAGCTGGCCATCGTGGGCAGGCCAAATGTCGGCAAGTCCATGCTGTTGAATGCCCTGGTGGGTAAGGAGAGGGTGATAGTCGATGCCACGGCGGGAACCACGCGTGACGCCACCGACACCATCGTTAAATATAAGGACCAGGAAGTCCTCCTCATAGACACGGCCGGCATACGCAAGAGGAGCAAAGCCGGCACGGGACTGGAATATTACGGGCTGGTGCGCACGCTGCGCGCCATCAACCGCTGTGATGTGGCCCTGCTGATCATGGATGCAACCGAGTTCATCACCGCCCAGGACACGCATATAGCGGGCTATATTAAGGAAGCATGCAAAGGCATCGTGCTGATAGTCAACAAGTGGGACCTGGCCGACAGGGACCAGCAGGACGCCTTCGTCGCCCTGGTCGACAAACGCATGAAATTCATCGCGCACGCGCCGCTGCTTTTTACCTCCGCCCTGACCGGGCTGGGCGTTAAGAACGTCATCCCCATAGGGCTGGAAGCGTGGAGTGAGAGGAAGAAGCAGTTGCCCAATGATGTCATTGATAAGTTGATCAAAGATGCGGTGGCCTCGCATGCGCCTCCGCCCAGGGGCACCAAACGTCTGGAGGTTTTCAGGGCTTATCAGGGCGGCATCAACCCGCCTTCGTTTACCTTCATGGTCAACGACCCCAGGCTGGTGCATTTTTCTTACCAGCGTTATCTTGAGAACAGGCTGCGCCAGACATTCGGCTTTTCGGGGACGTCGCTCAAGTTACAATTCAAAAAGGGCGCCAGGCGGTCTACTAAATCCGGAGGAAAGATCTCATGATTTTGATCATAAAATATGTGGCCATAGCGCTTATGGCCTACCTGATAGGGGCCATACCCTTCGGCCTTATCGTGTGCCGCAGGATGTACGGTGTGGACATCAGGAAGTACGGCAGCGGCAATATAGGCGCCACCAACGTCTTCCGCGTGCTGGGCGCCAAGCCGGGACTGATAACGCTGGTGCTCGACCTGGCCAAAGCGGCGCTGCCTGTGCTGGCCGCCGGTTTTATCATAGCCGACGACAAAATATTCGTGGCCGGATATGATATCCATGTGCAGTTTGCCCAGGTACTGGCCGCTATACTGGTTATGGTAGGTCATAACTGGTCGGTCTACATCAAGTTCAAGGGCGGCAAAGGTGTGGCAACTTTCGTTGGAGGGATGCTGGTTATCAACTGGTTTGTTTGCCTGGCCGGACTTCTGGTGGGCGGAATAGTCATCCTGATAACCAGGTATGTATCCCTGGGATCGATACTGGGCGCCCTGGGGACATTGCTGGTTTTAATGGCGCTGGTCGTGCTGGCCATGGCTGCGCCCGTATATATGATCTACGGCTTACTGGCGGTGGGCCTCATCGTCTACCAGCACCGCACCAATATCATGCGGCTTCAGGCCGGCACCGAGTCCAAGATTGGCGATAAAAGCGCCAGGGTACGTCCCTGAGCAACGGGGAAATTATAGAGGGGAAGGCCTTAGCTCAAATACTGCAGCAAGTCATCGTTGGGGCGCGACCACTCTTCCATTTTGGGCAGGCTCTGAGAAAGTTCTTCAAATAGCTGACGCTGCCGCACGTCCATTTTGTCCGGCGTAAGCACCTTGACGATTACTATCTGGTCTCCGCGGCTCTTGGAGTGGATGCGCGGGAAGCCCTTGTCTTTTATATGTACGACCTTTCCGTGCTGTATGCCTGCCGCTAGCTTCAAGGTGAATTTCCCTTCCATGGTGGGTATTTCCACGCTGCAGCCCAGCGCAGCCTGCGCAAAATTCAAAGGCAGCGCCATTATGATGTCCGAATGCCTGCGCACAAAGAACTTGTGCGGCTTGATTTCGAACCTGATATAAAGGTCGCCGGCCGAGCCGCCGTAAAAGCCCGCCTCGCCCTCATGCTGCAACTTCATCTGGCTCTCTTCGTCCACGCCTGCCGGGATATTGGCTGAAAGCTTGCGCTTCACGCGCTCCCTGCCCTGGCCCTTGCAATGTGTGCAGGGATTGTTTATGACCGAGCCCTGGCCGCCGCAGCGGGGGCAGGTGGAGGTCTGCACGAAGCGGCCGAAGATGCTCTGCTGGGTGCGGCGCACCTGTCCGGCGCCGTTGCATTCCGGGCATTTCTCCGGGTTGGTCCCCGGCTTGCTGCCCACTCCTTTACAGACGCTGCACAGCTCCACGCGGCTGGTTTCGATTTCACGCTGGACGCCGGAATAGGCTTCCTCGAACGTCAGGCTCACCCTGGCGACTATATCCGAGCCCTTGTGCGGCGAGCGCCGCTGGGCCGTGGAGGTGGCCCCGCCGAAAAACGCTTCGAAGATGTCGCCCAGGCCGCCGAACTCGAAGGTATCGAAGCCCATGCTCTCACCGCCATTGCCGGGCGTCCGCCCGTAGCGGTCATAATAGGCCCTTTTTTGGGAATCCGACAGCACCTCGTAGGCTTCATTGACCTCTTTAAACCGTTCCGAGGCTTCCGGGCTGCTGTTGCGGTCGGGATGGAAGTCCATGGCCTGCTTGCGGAAGGCCTTTTTTATCTGCTCATCTGTGGCATTGCGCGGGATGCCCAGCAGGTCATAATAGTCTTTTTGTGTCGCCATATGTAAAAAACCTCAATTCCACAGTATATACAAATGACGATGGCGTAATCAAATTTTAGCTACGGCTCCCGCGGATCGGCAGTTTTTTTCCGTATTACGCACACGCCTCCCCATTTGTCACGTTTTTCCTTTAAGTTGTATGATTACAAACGACTATGAAAGAAAAGATCAGGCAGGCCCTGGCTGAGCGCAGCAAGCTGGTCATCTCCGACAGCAGCCTGACCGATTCGGCCGTGTTGCTCCCCATTTTCGAGAAAGACGGCAAGTGCCATATATTACTCACCAAACGCACTTCGCACCTGTCGCACCACCAGGGGCAGATATCCTTCCCCGGCGGAGGCCGGCACGAAGACGATAAGTCTCCCCTCGAAACAGCGTTGCGTGAAAGCCGTGAGGAGATAGGCCTCAAAGAGAAGGACATCGAAGTACTGGGCGAGCTGGATGACGCCGCCACCGCCAGCTCCCATTACCGCATCACGCCCTTCGTGGGACTCATCCCCTACCCTTATCAATTCAAAAAGGACGACTTCGAGGTGGAGGAGATCTTCGACCTGCCGCTGGAAGACCTCATGAAAGCAGATAAGAAAGAAGAGGATATGGTCTTCATGGGCGTGCCCGTCAGGGTTTATACCTTCGAGGTTGGCGGCCGGGTTATCTGGGGCGCCACGGCCTGGATCCTTAACCAGTTCCTGGACATATTGAGGTCGGTGAGCGGCGCCGGCTGCCAGAGTTAACCTTTTAGCCACCGGTTTTGCAGTTTCAATTTTCCCCAAAAGAGGGGATGCTGGTTTATATAACCTCACAAAATTTGTCAAGTATCATAACTAATAATATAATGTGTATGTTATAAATTTATAAGGTATCTTGACGCTAAGATAGCAAGGCACCTATAATTCAGCCCAAGGTGGAGAAATGGCAGGAAAAGATTATTACGGCACACTCGGCGTACCCAAGAATGCCCCCGACAAAGATATAAAAGCAGCTTACCGCAAACTGGCCCGCAAGTGGCATCCGGACGTCAATCCCGGCGACAAGGCTGCCGAGGCCAGGTTCAAGCTGATCAACGAGGCTTACGAGGTGCTGTCCGACGCCGACAAGAGGAAGAAGTACGACCAGTTCGGGTCGGATGCCGATAATGCCGAAGCCTATGCGCGTGCTCAGCAGCAGGCCCGGCAGCAGGCTGGCGGATATGGCCGGCCACAGGGCGGAGGCTCACCCTTCACCACCTATGAGCCCGGCGACATGGGCGACCTCAACGAGGTCTTCGAGAACCTCTTCCGCGGCTTCGGGGCGACAGCCGGCGCAGGCACCAGGACCGGCGGCAGAAGGCCGGCGCGGCGCGGACAGGACATCGAGCATCCCATCGAATTGTCACTGGAAGAAGCTTTTAACGGCACCGTGCGCGTCATGGAGCTCCACTCGGAGCAGCCGTGTCCGGCCTGTCAGGGCACCGGCCGTGTTAAGAACGCTGCCTGTCCTCAGTGCAGAGGCGCCGGCCGCATCATCAAGCCCAGGCGGCTGGAGGTCAGGATACCTGCCGGGGTCAGGGACGGCTCCAGGGTTAGGGTAGCCGGGGAGGGCAACCCGGGCACGGGAGGCGCCAACGGTGACCTTTACCTGGTCGTCAAGGTCGCACCACATCCCATGTTCAAGCGCGAGGGCGACGACCTGCTGGTGGAGGTGCCTGTTTCGCTCACGGCCGCCGTGCTGGGAGGCGAGGTACAGGTGCCCACCTTGAAGGGCAACAAGCTTGCCTTGAAGCTGCCGCCTGAGACGCAGAACGGCAAGATCTTCAGGCTGGCCCGGCAGGGCATGCCGCGCCTGAACGATACCAGCCGGGGCGACATGCTGGCCAGGGTGGCTGTGGTGCTGCCCACTAATTTGAATGCTAAAGAGCGGGCCTTATTTGAACAGTTCCAAAAAATGAGGCCCAGTTGATATTGAAGTTGAATCTATGGGGTGATAAGATAAAATGCCTCAGGAAGTATACGAACCAAGATACGTTATAAGCATAGCAGCCAGGTTGCTCGGCTGCGAGATCCATACGCTCAGGTATTACGAGAGGCTGGGGCTGGTTCAGCCCTACCGCTCGGAAGGCAATATCCGCTACTATTCCGAGGCCGACATCGGCAAGCTGCGTCATATCAAGGTGCTGATGGACGACATGGGCATCAATATGGCCGGCGTCGAGGTCATTCTGAAGCTGGGAGAGATGCTGGCGGAGAAGCAGCACAGGATCGACAGCCTTGAATCCGAGCTGAAAAGGCTTAAGAAAACAGACACAGGCAGTAAAAAAATTAAACCAGGAGGTTAATAGTGGCTGAGGCCCGGACAGACATACCGCTCGCCGGCTGGCAGGTTACTGCCACCACCATTGAGTGCGGTATGATCAGCGAATACGTGACCATCATGGTCTACAGCGACTGGTCATGCAAGTGCACCTGGTGGGGCAAGTACAAGAAGGCGGCAGCCGAAGAACCCAGGCAAAAATTTCCTAAACAAATAAAGGCTAAAATAGCCCTGTGCCAGGGTCCGGACTGCAAGTATGTCGTAGGTTACCGGGACAGACTGATAAACGAAGAGACAGCCGCTAGTAAATAAGATATGAGACAGGAAAGATTTACCGAACAGGCCCAGGAAGTTATGGGCGCGTCACAGCAACTGGTCAGCCGGTTCCGCAACTCCATGTGGGATGTGGAACATATATTCCTGGCCTTGCTGGAGCAGCAGAACGGCCTGGCAGCCGATATCCTCAAGAGGTTGAACGTCAACCTGACGGCCATGAAAAAACGCCTGGCGGACGTGCTCGGCCAGTATCCCAAGATTGCCGAGCAGCCCCGGGGCTCCATCGGCGGCGTCCAGATTTACCCGACGCCCCGTGTGGCGCAGGTGCTGCAGGCAGCAGTCGGCGAAGCCGACCGCTTGAATGATGAATACGTGGGCGTCGAACACCTTCTTATTGCCATTGCCAGCGAAGCCAGCGGCGACGCCGTGGCCATCCTCAAGGAGTTCGACGTCGACCAGGAGAAGATCTACCAGGCGCTGCTCAATATACGCGGCTCCCACCGGGTGGACGATCCCCGGGCCGAGACCAAGTACCGTTCACTGGAAAAGTACGGCCGCGACCTGACGCAGCTTGCCAGGGAAAACAAGATCGACCCGGTGATAGAACGTGAGGACGAGATCAAGCGCGTTATGCAGGTGCTCATCAGGCGCACCAAGAACAACCCGGTGCTTATCGGCGAGGCCGGCGTGGGCAAAACGGCGGTGGCCGAGGGCTTGGCCCTCAAGATAGTGGCCGGCGACGTGCCCAGTTCCCTCAAGGGGCGCAAGGTTATCGCTCTGGATATGGGTGCGCTGGTAGCCGGCAGCAAGTTCCGCGGTGAGTTCGAGGAGAGGCTCAAGGCCGTCATGGACGAGGTCCGCCAGGCCAAGGGCGACGTGATCCTTTTTATAGATGAAATGCATACCGTGGTGGGCGCGGGCGCGGCTGAAGGCGCCATCGATGCCAGCAACATGTTGAAACCGGCGCTGGCACGGGGCGAGCTGCAATGTGTGGGCGCCACCACTTTGGATGAATACCGCAAGCACATCGAGCCCGACAAGGCGCTCGAGCGCAGGCTCCAGCCCATTTTCGTGGGCGAGCCCAGCGTCAATGCCACGGTGCAGATGCTGCGCGGCTTGAGGCCGCGCTATGAGGCGCACCACAGCGTCAAGATCTCCGATGAGGCGCTGGAGGCGGCAGCCCAGTTGAGCAAACGCTATATCTCCGACAGATTCCTGCCGGATAAGGCCATAGACCTGATCGACGAGGCGGCCAGCAAGCTGCGCATCGATATGGAGAGTGCTCCGCCTGAAGTAAAGCAGATGGAGCAGAAGATACAGCAGATGCGCGATGAAGAGGCCGCAGCCTCGCAGCGCAGCGACTACCAGAAGGCGGCCGAGATCAAAGCCGACCGGCTGCGCATTGAAGAAGAGTGCGGCAAGGCCAGGGAGAAATGGCTTCAGGAGAAGAAGCTCGACAACGAGGTGGGGGCCGACGACATCGCCGAGCTGATCGCCAAGCAGACCGGCATACCGGTTTCGACCATGAAGGAGAGCGAGTCCGAGAAGCTTATGCATATGGAGGACAGGCTTCACGATAGGATAGTCGACCAGCAGGAGGCCATAAACGCAGTATCCGAGGCCATCAGGAGGAGCAGGGCCGGGCTGAGGGATCCCAAGCGTCCCATCGGCAGCTTCATCTTCCTGGGTCCCACCGGCGTGGGTAAGAGCGAGCTGGCCAAGGTCCTGGCGCAGTTCCTGTTCGACGATGAAGACGCCTTAATCCGCATCGATATGTCGGAATACATGCAGGAGCATTCTGTCGCCAGGCTGATCGGCGCGCCTCCGGGCTACGTGGGCTACGATGAGGCCGGCCAGCTTACCGAGGCCGTCAGGCGGCGTCCCTTCCGCGTGATACTCTTCGATGAGATTGAGAAGGCGCATCCCGACGTGTTCAATATACTGCTCCAGATGCTGGAGGACGGCAGGCTCACGGACGGCCACGGCCGGGCGGTCAGCTTCAAGGAGACGGTGATCATCATGACCAGCAACCTGGGCATGCACGAGTTCCGGCGCCAGGCCCAGCGGCTGATAGGCTTCAACGTGCCGCAGGACAAGGCCGATAAGGATGAATGGGAGAAGCTCAAGAAAGTGATAGAGGCCGACCTCAAGAAGACCTTCAAACCGGAGTTGCTCAACAGGATCGATGACATCATCATCTTCCATCCGCTTAACGAGCAGAACCTCAAGCAGATCATCGACATGCTGGTCAAAGAGGTCGATAAGCTGCTGGCCGATCGCAGGATCGGGCTGGAGCTGACCGACGAGGCCAGGGAGTGGGTCTTCCGCAAGGAATACGACCCCGAATACGGGGCACGTCCGCTCAGGAGGGCCATACAGCGCTACATTGAGAACCCGCTTTCCAGCAAGATCATAGCAGGCGAGATCAAGGACGGCGACCAGGTCAAGGTTGCCGTGGAAAAAGATGCGCTGACCTTTAACGTGGTCGGCGCCGCCGTCATGGCCGGCAGGCAGGGTGAAGAAGACGCTGCTGCCGGACCCAAAAAGAGAAAAAGAAGCAGCAAGACAGCAGTCGGATAAGTGAATAGCTCCCCCATAATGCACGAAATGGCACTGAGGCGGCGCCGTCCATGGAAGGACTATATGATGGCGGGCATATCGCTGCTCATTACCGCAGCGCTGTGCATATTTGTAGCCCTGTACTGGGAGGACTTCACCAACTTTGCCAAATATGGCTATGTGGGAGTGCTGGTCATCAGCTTCCTGGCCGGAATAACCCTCTTTGTTCCCGTGCCCAGCGTGCTTGTAGTTTTCACACTGGGGGCCGTGCTCAACCCGGTATTGATCGGGCTGATCGCGGGATTGGGCGAAGCGATGGGCAGCATGATGGTATATGTGACCGGGCTGACCGGCGCAAGGCCCATGCATGCCCTGGATAGCAACGTCATGAAGAAGTTTCAGATCTGGATGAAGACCAGGGGGGCTATCTCGGTATTCGCCATGTCGGCCATCTTCAACCCGCTTTTTTATCCCTTCACGGCGTTGGCGGGAATGATGCATTTCGGCTGGTGGCGCTTTTTTCTTCTTTGCCTGGCGGGCAAGGCGGTCAAGAATACCCTCGTGGCCGGGGCGGGCTTTTACGGCGTGAAGGCCCTGATAACTTTACTGGGGGGTCACTGGCCGTTTTGAAAAAGCCGCCGCCCCGTTTGCGAAGCTGGTACATTGCGCTGCTGCTGTCCTTATTCTTCGGCTGGTGCGGCGCAGATCGATTTTATATTGGTAGGTACAAGTCGGGCTGGATGAAACTATGCAGCCTGGGCGGTTTGGGGATATGGTGGATCATGGACGTTGTGCTTATAGCGGGCGAATACCGCAAGGACCGCTGGTATCGTCCGCTGGTGCATTCCTGGAACCCCAAATAAAGGGTCCTCCGATTTGAGTTTTTGCCTGCTTTTTGCTAAATTGTTACGTTGTCGTCATGGGGCTGTAGCTCAATTGGGAGAGCGTTTGACTGGCAGTCAAAAGGTCAGGGGTTCGACTCCCCTCAGCTCCACCAAACAACACTCTGAAGCTAAATCCAATTCTAATCACCTTTCTATTTGTCCGAATTCCCAAGCGTTATTATCTGTTCCATTGGACCGTTTGATTGAACACAAAAAGCATAATGCTCGTGCTAATAGGCCAGTATCGCCGGTAACTGTTAAGAGCTATTACATAGGCTTATCAGCTTTGTTTACCTGGACTATGGAAGAAGGATTGATTGAACACAATCCTCTGGCAAATGTGAAGAAGCCTAAGCTGCCGAACAGGACGGTTAAGGGATTGGACACGGAAGTTATACGGAAGCTTATGGATGAAGTCAGTGGCAGGGATGTATCGGCACTGAGAAACAAGGCCATGCTCTATATGTTCCTTGATACTGGCCTGAGGTTATCCGAACTGGCTGTATTAATGCTAGCGGATATCGACTTCAAGAGTGGCATAATCAAGACTATTGGCAAGGGTAATAAAGAGAGATATGCTCGTATTGGAGTTAAGACGCAGAAGGCATTATGGAACTATCTTGCAGTAAGACCAGTGGATACGGAACATGTATGGCAGGGTAAAGGGAACGGCAAGATGACCAAGGACGGCATAGCTCAAATGGTACGCAAGCTTGGTAAGAGACTAGATATGAAGTTATCACCGCATAAATTGCGGCATAGCTTTGCGATAAGCTTCTTGAGAAATGGAGCTAATCCGTTTGAGCTACAGATAGCCTTGGGGCATACTACACTGGAAATGACTAGGAGATATACTCAGGCACTGGGATTCGATGATGTATATAAGAGGCATGTGGTAGCTAGTCCAGTGGATAACATGGAGAAGCAATATAATCGAAATATGATGAAGAAGTAGCGCTCATTTCCATGTTCGCGAAGATAAGCTTGATGCCTTTACAAAACAGATAATCTATATAGTAAATTGAATCTGATTAGTCTCCTATTGCCTTTTTAATACTTTTTTTGGCCTTGCCGTACTGTTCCTGTACTTTTCCGGCTGCCTGCTCCGCTTTACCTCTGAATTGCTGGTTAGTATTGCCGGTTAATTTACCGGTCTCTTCTCTGACTTTGCCCTTGGCCTGGTTCCATTTTCCTTTAGTTATATTATCAGCCATGGATAACACCTCCTATAATTACTAATAGATAAATATTAGCTGCATGAACATGTAGAAGTAATATAATGCAGGCAAGATATGTTAAATAGTTATGATATCGGTAGCGCCATCGGTGGATAGGTTGATGAAATAGGGGATGGGATGGTTTAAGAGTTGGTTCTCTTCTTGAAAATACATCGGTAATTAGCGTGAAATCTGAGGACATCCTAAGGGATGCGATGGATTGGGCGGATGGATTGGATATGGATAAAAATACAGGGTTATTAATGAGGAAATCCAAGAAATAGATAGGGCTATGAATGCGGCGGAGAATATGAGAGGTTTAGTATAGTGGATGGGTTGAGGTAATCCAGAAAACAGATCAAAGGGCCATGATGCTGAGGAATCCTGAATCTTAGTTTCACAAACTACACGGCAATCGATGCCCTGGAGTTAACTTACCTCGCCTGAGAGTACACTGCGCAATGTCTTATTTCCACATTTTGGACAAGGGGCTTCTTTCACTAGTTTCCCCTTAGGAATAGCAACGCTGCCTTTAAAATCACAGTTACTGCAAACGACTGCTTCTTGATAAGTTTCATCGTTCACTTCTCTATCTCCTTGCTTTGGTCATAAACATTATATCATACTGATAATATCGTCCCAGTGTCGATCGCTTTGTTAACCCGAATGTATTACTCTAGATAAATGCCAATTCAAAATCCAAATTTTTACCACACCCATTGCACATTAACCGATTAAAGGGATAACTAAGGACGAAATAGGATTTGCGAAGGATTGGGCATAGGACATGGGTGAGGTTGAGAAATCATTGTTAGTAATGAGGACAGATGCCAAAAATAAGCACACGTGATAAAGTTGGTTAATATAGTTTGTCAGGAAGGATCTATGGCTACTCAAGAAGATATTCAGAAGATTGAGAATCATTTGATTGATGTTGAGAACTACATCGAGAAAGGTCTTTTGACTCCCGATCAGAATTTAGAATGTGCTAAGAAGTTGACTGACATTGATATTACGTTAGACCAATTGCACATTATTTCATCAAAAGAGTACGTTGCTGTTTCAAAACTGATGAAACGTTTCGTACAAGCCAAGAATAAACTGCCTTCTCAGCCTTAGGCATAATAATCCATCTTGCCAAGGTCATCATCAAACCGGTTATTAAGCTGGATGTAAAGCAAAAATAAACAAAATAGAACTTCATAAATTGTGTCAGACCATGGGTTGTCTGGATGTGGTGGAGGCACATAAGAAGTTTAGTCCGGTGGATGGATTGAGGTGATACTGCGATAACAGAAGAACGTGCGGTTGACATGGGTATGGCCTCACATAGCTTCGTGTCTGCTATAATATACTAAGCTAACAAAGCTTATGAGGTGAGTCTATGCCTATACAGCAAATACGCGTCTATGGTACTTGGTGGTGCCCTGATACTGCGCGTGCTAAGCAATGTCTAATTAGACATAGTATTCCATTTGAATGGTGTGACATCGAACAGGACAGCAATGGTTGTGCCTTTGTTGAAAAGGTCAACGGAGGTAATCGCAGTGTGCCAACAATAGTGTTTTCGGATGGGTCTATCCTTGTAGAGCCCAATAATCTCGAATTGGAGAAGAAGCTAGGGTTGGCGAACTAGCAATATGTCGATATGACGCTAACGCAGATTGATCTCACTTTGGTCATCGGCTTAAGGAATGGTTTTTTTTGCTGAGATACACTTCTAATAAGCGAAGAATCTTCGGACGGATTAAGGGATGCGATGGATTGGGCGTATCGGTTTATAGGTAATCAGAAATGCCTTATAAATATGTGAAATTTTGAGAGAGCTATCCCCTACGTTACTTGCCCCATATCTTAGCATAAAGGGGAATCGATATTACCAGAGCTACAACAAGAAATATCAACCATGTCCATATAGGCAACCATATTGCAAGCAGCAAACCTACTGCCACGCCAGCAAGAAACTTGACCATTACGAATAATAATAGATGACCTTTTGATAACTGTTTTATCTTCTCTATCCCTTTATCATACCAACTAGAAATACCTGCCATAGTATTTACCTCCTATCCCTGTTGCGAACCATGATAACACAGATGTGGCGGAGGCACATAAGAAGTTTAGTCCAGTGGATAGGTTGATGAAATAGGCATGGAGTAGGTTAACAGTTGGTTCTCTTTTTGAAAATACACCGCTAATATGTGAGGAATCTGAGGACAGTTGACTGGATTCGAGGGATTGGGCATAGGGATAGGGTATCGGTGAAAAAACACGGTTATTAATTAGGGATTTGAGAAAGTTCAGAATAGCGTTAAGTTGTAGGGGAAAAGGCAAAAAGTTCCCGCTAATTGCCGGCTCTGGTTTTTCGTTCCCTAATACTCTTTAATATAAGAGGAGAAGCATCCTCAAGGGTCTTGCCAGACTTAACACTATTACACATCAGACAGCAAGTCCTAAGATTATCCTTCCCATTATCACCCCCTTTACTTTGCGGAATAAAATGGTCTAAAGTAGCGTTATCTTGTTTTACTTGGTCACCGCAATATTGGCAAATCCAGCGATCACGCTCAAATATTTCTCGCCTCTTATCTGCATTAATAAAATAATCGTCTCCTGATGGCTCTGGATGTACGTTGCTCATCTTTTCCATAGCTAAAGGTATTTCTGATGGTAGATTTATCGTATAGAGTGTGCCTTCCCTATTCGTATCGCCAATTTTAATACATTGCTTTTGCTCAAGATGCCCGAGTATCTCGGTCACATGAGCATAACTAGTTATCTCTCCCCGGCTTCCTTTTCCGAAGCCCGCTGCTATAGTTCGTTTGCCAACTCTTATCTCAGCTGAATGATTTTTGAACACTGAATTGCGTAACAAGTATAGGTACATAGAGGCCTCATATGGAGTTAATTCGGGCATTAGATAATCAATAAGCTGGTCAATTATAGTCTGAAGCTCTTCCATGACAATCACCTGCTGGCTCATAGCATAGAGATGAGGATTGTATGATTGTTCCCTTATTCATATTGAAACTACTTTGCCGTATTATACATCTACATATTTCGGAATGGAATACGTTAAAATGGAATAAAGTTAATCGGAATATGAGTTGACCAGGAGGTAGAATGACCAATAATTTGTGTGGACTCGATGAGCAATTTGTTGCCTATTACGATAAGCTAAGAAATGAATTAAATAAGGCGCATACGCATTATGAGATAAGTAAATGCCTCAAAAAAGCCATTCAGGCACATAACGCAGAATTTAATGAAGCTACCACGTTCTTTGCCTTGACTATTGATGCCCATCTTTTTGCAACCGTAATGAGTATTAGCAGGTTCACAGATAGGCAAAGAGACTCGTTACATCTGAAAGTCTTTTTCAAATTCGTTTTAGACAACCTCGATATGTTTTCCGCGGATAATTTCAAGAGACGTTTACATATTAAGGGAACTGAAGATGAAGACTGTGAATATTGGGCAGCCAAGCATACTAACATAACATGTGAAATGGTGTATCAGGACAAAGCGAGAATTGAGTCATTACCCATTTCAAATATAAGGACATGGAGAGACAAGAAAATAGCACACATCGAGAAAGACTTGGTGATAAAGAACATTGATATCATGAAGGAACACCCTGTAACAATCCAAGAAATTGACAACGTCATCGACACTTTTCATGAAATCCTGAATCGGTATCGGGTAGCCTATGATGGAACTGCTTGGGCAATTGGCTTACCTTCAGTTGATCATCAGATAACATATATCATGGATGCGCTAAAGTCCTATAGACAGTCAAGGCGAAACCATAATCATACATAGCTCTAGTGCTTATCTGTGTGTTGAGATCGATTAGTATGTTTATGTGCGCCGTAGTTTTTTTCGCTTGGTTGCCACGTTAAATATCTCAAAATTCTGATTCGTATTAACCCGTTTATCTTCGTGACATCTTCGGTCTACTTATCCAATGTGGCGGATTGGGCGCATCCGTTTATCAAGGCCTTAGAAATCGCAAATTTGCAACAAATTGAAGATCAGACGGTACTGATAGCGCCGGCGACCATCACGCTTGGCCCTACGTGAACACCGATTGCCGGGCTTACCGTACTGCGCAGTATTGTAGCTTTAGGCAGGACGGCGCTAATCCGCTTGGCCAGGTTATCGAGCTCATCCGGTGTGGTAGCGTCCTCAACTACTACTTCCTCGGGATTGCCGGTCTTTTTCATCAGGTCAACCAGTATCTCTACGGCCTTGGCACGGCCACGCGCTTGGGTAACAGGGGTGACCACACCATCTTTTAGCATCAATACAGGGTTAAACTTGAGTATCCCACCCAGCAGTGCCTTGGATCGCCCGATGCGGCCGCCCTTCCTCAGATATTCAAGAGTATCGAATATCATATAGAGGCGCAGGTGAGGCAGGATGTCTTTCACCATCGCTGTAATCTCTGCCAGTTGCATGCCTTTCTCAGCTGCTCTCGCAGCCTTAAGAGTGGGCAACAGCAACCCGGCGCAGGCCATCCTGGTATCGATGACCTCTATTTTGAGACTGCTATCCACCAATTGTTTGGCCCGCATAGCGCTCTCATAAGTGCCGCTGATTCCGCCTGATATGGTCAGCACCATTATTTCATCAGTTTCCTTAGCCAATTTCTGGTACGCTTCTGCGTACAAGCTGGGGGCAGGTTGTGAAGTAGTAGGGTGTACCTTGCTCTCCACCAGCATTTTGTAAAATTGCCCTGGTGTAATGTTCACACCATCCTGGTAAGCATCGGCGCCAAATAATATACTCTGCGGCACAATCGTTATATCGTATTGTTTCCTGATACTCTCCGGTATATCACCGCTACTGTCGCAGATAATTTTGACCATTTATGCATCTCCTTCATTGCAGTCGGAAGTAAGTATACAACAAGAGTACTATTGCCGTAATACGTATATATAACTATTCAACGAGAGGCAAACTTACTTAAGCTATTAGCCTGGATTCCCCATATCAACTCTTAGTGACCTGATATTAAGTGTAACCAGACCAAAGACTTCACAATCCCTTGCTCTATTCACACTTATTTTTTCTCAGATATCCTTCTTATAAAAGGCAAAACTCATCAAGAGAAATATCTATGAAAGTAATTGGGCGCATCCGGTTATCAGGGCCCTAGAAATCGCAAATCTGCAACAAATTGTAAGGCTAAGCATTGTCACGCGATAGGCCATAGAATCTGACTTTGACCACTTTTCCCAGTCTGCCCTTATTAACTACCAGTGCCTTGCCGTGTCATTGATGTGTCGCGGTTTTATATTTGTCAAGCAAATTATGTCGTTTTTGCCTGTAATAGTGTAAATAGAGCGTTTGATTCGTAGTAAAATGGGTAGAAGAAACTTTTAGCTGAATGATTTTTAATTCGAGGCATCAAATATTGAGGGATCGGCCTGTTTAACTGAATCGGCCATCCGTTTGGTTAAAGGACTGAATACATGCTCCATTTTAATTGAAGCTCTTAATATAATCTCTATTAAAGGGTGGAGCGCTCTGATCAAGGGATTAACGGCTCCGGCTAAAGGCTCCAGCAGCCAGGCTATGGCTCTGGTTAAGGGGCTGAAAAGTTTGAACAGGCCATCGGAAAGCGACAGGATTGTTCCAAGGGCTCCTCTTTTTCGAGGCCGTTCACCTAGGTCTTTCCGGCTTGAGCATTCATTCTCCCAGTTGTAGTAGTACCTCAGAAACATCCTTACCCATTTGGTCATCACGGCCGGGTCCTTCCTCAACGCCTCAAGGATACCTTTGGTCAGAGGAGTGCCCAGGTGGGTTAAAAGGCCGGGGCCAAACTGGTGGTCAACCTTGGCCCTCAATTCTTTGCGATCGTGGCTTTCCTGTGCTTTGCGCAGGTCCCACCTGCCGCGGCAGGTAATCGTCCACTGGATTATGGGGTGGGCTTTTATCCTCCGGTCATATCTCTTGAGGAACCCGGCGGAAGTGTCGTTGGCCTTGATGGCCTCTATGGCTGTATCTGCGGCTATATCGGCTGAAAACCAGGCGGCCGGCACGCCGTCGCATAACCCGGTGCTCTCAAGCCCGGCCGCATCTCCCACCAGTATCATACCGTCCGCATAGTTAGGCATGTTGAGCAACCTGCCATCCAGCCCGACGAATATCTCGAACCCTTCCCACATCCTGGCCCTCAACCTGGCGCTGGGGGCGATCTCATCCCTCCACCAGGGGAGCTGCGCGGTGATCTTCCCGTGATACTCGTCAAACAGCTTTCTCAGGTTCGGCACCTGGCCCCCGTCCAGCATCAGACACTGGTCCTGCATCCAGTGGATGCTGTTCCTGTAAGGCCAGCTCATCAGCCCGTTGCCGTGGCCCAGAGGGGGAGCTATCATCTGCTCATCGAATCCCCAGCAGAACCGCAGCGTGTAGCCAAAGACCCTGTCGATAACCTCCCTGGGACATTCATAGTCGTAGGTATCCGCTAAAGAAATCGCTTCCGGGGGATATTTCTCCCTTACCCCGGCCTTGACCGCCAGGACGCCCTGCGACCCCTCGCAATTAATCACAAGCCGGGCCCTTATCTGGTCGCCCCTGTCCGTTACGATGCCTTTGATATGGCCGTCCTCTTTTATGACATCCACTGCAGTGGTCGAGGTCCTCAGCTCGGCCCCGGCTTCAAGGGCCTGGTCCACCTCCCAGGCGATGAAGGGCTTGCAGTAAGCGTTGTAGCCGAAGGCAATTATGGGCGAAAGCGGCCTGGGTATCCTCAGTTCTACGGTGTCGATATCCCCGGCCTTTATATCGTAAATAACATAGTTTTTAATCCCGTCCACCGGCCTTTCAATAGGAGGGTTGCCGTCCCGGATAAAGTCAGGGCCGAACAGGAAGCCGTAAATCGGGATGGTCAAACCTGAGATGACTTTTTCGCCAGGATTCTCCGACCTTTCCAGCATGAGTGTTTTCAGGCCGGCCTCGGCGCACTTTTTGGCCGCAACAGGACCGGCAAACCCGGCCCCCACCACGACTACATCGTATTCCTGCAGCATCTTAGCCCCAGTCGCTCCTGTATCCCGTGCCGCCCGGCGGCCAGGCAAAATCTATCGCCCCATCAGCACAGACATACCAGCACGCAGCGCATTCCATGCACTCATCGAGGCTTTTTATGCGGGCCAGCTTGTTTTCAACCTCGAAACAGCGCCCCATGCACACCTTCAGACAGTTGCCGCAACCGGTGCACTTCTTATCGTCTATCTTGATGAAGGCGCCCGTTTCGCCGACCCATTCCACGCCGGGAAATCTCTCAGACTTTCTTACCATCGCATGCCCTTTAGTTTTTCCTTGACCAACAATCCTCTGAAGCTCAATATTCCGCGTCCGAACGGTTGTTATGGGTCCAGTACCAGCGTGTGATTGCGGCATCGGCCAGGGGCTTGATATAACCGGCATCGCTGAGCTGCTGCAGGGTGTTTTGTACGAGTTTTGGCTGTGCGCCGGTCTGCTGTGTAATCCGTTCGGCCAGGACCTGCACGCTGGAATCGCCGTTGTTAAAAACGCCATGACGCTCGATGAGATCGGTGCTCAGAAGTTTGAAGACCAGGTTCATGCGGTTATGGCCGGCCACGTGCAGGCCTTCGTAATCAGTACATATTCCTTCTTCATATCTTTTGACCTTGCAGTCCCAGCGATCACGGTCCCGGGCTTCATACGCCTCCATGAAGTTGGCGACATAGGTTTCACTCATCCGGGAAGTCCGTACGATGGGGACATTGGCATCGTATAGGTCCCAGTCGTCTGTGAGGATCTCGATGTCGTATTTTTCCTGCTCCTCCCTCACGGTGGTCCCGGGAAAGGGCGCCAGGAGGTGAAAGCCATAGTCGATGCCGAGTCCTTCGGCAAAGGTATAGGTATCAGCTATGGTCTCCGGGCTCTCGCCAGGCAGGCCGATCATGAACGAGGCAAGTGCGTCGACACCGCTTTCCTTGCAGGCTTGCACTGCTTTGACAGCCTGTTCCATGGTGATTCCCTTTTTCACGCGCTTGAGCATCTCGGCGTTGCCGGACTCGATCCCGAAGCTCACGGTGTCGCAGCCCGCCTCGCGCATAATGGCAAGTACCTCAGCATCCACTGTGTTCACACGGGCGAAGGCGCTCCAGGTAATCTTGATGCCGCGGCGTTTGAGCTCATCGCAGAAGGCCTGCACACGAACCTTGTTGGAGGTGAAGAGGTCATCCGCAATGTTGATGCGTGTGAACCCGTAGGAGATGATGTCCTCGATCTCATTCACGATAAGTCGCGGGGTGCGGTAGCGAACTTTATGACCCACCATGCGCCGGCCCAGGCAGAAGATGCACTGGTTTGGGCAGCCTCGCGATGTGATGATGCTGACCGGGAAGCCCAAGGCCAGGTAACGGGATATGGGCAGCAGGTGACGCGCCGGTACCGGCAGTGTATCGAGGTCCTCGATAAAGGCACGCACACCGGTGAAATGTGTCTGTCTATCCTTGCGGAAGGCAATCCCCTTGACCGTATCCCATGCTGCCCGGTCTTGGATGACCGGCAGGAGTTCACGCAGGGTCTCTTCGCCTTCGCCCACGACGATTAAATCGATTTTTGGGTAATTTTTCAGGGTATTGGCCCAATCATAGGAGACATGCGGTCCGCCCATCATGGTGATGATAGCGGGGTTGTGGCGCTTGACATCCTGAATGATAGCCGCAGCGCCTTTGAAGTTCATCGTTACCGAGGTGGCGCCTACCACATCCGGTGCGAATTCGTCGAGTTCAGCTGCGAGCTTTTCCTTCGTGTAACGACGCACGATATAATCGAATATCCTGACCTCGCAACCAGCTTGCTCACAGGCAGCAGCGACATATGTGACGCCCAGTGGTGGAGATGGGGCTTCTTCGAGGGGATAGGGTGGGGCGATGATGGCGATCTTCATAGTTAGTCTCCCACGGCCAATCCCAAGCGAAAGTTTCTTGCTATTGGAAACGAATTCCAACTTATCATATTTGATCTTTTTATTAGCCAACCACAGTTCGGTGTCACCTTGTGTTGATAGTGGACGATGGGCAGCACCTATCGTTAAAATCCTGGGTACCCAGGATTTTATTTAGTACGGCATTTCATAATTATATCAGCGTGGTCAATTCAGTTTATCTACTAGTAATCTTCTTCCTCCACCCTGACAAAATCCGCTTGAGCGAGCCCTCCAGGTAGAAAGCTATGAGCTGGCAGCTCTGGCTATCGTCTACGGCATGCTCAAAATAATTCATGATAGAAAAGAAGCGCAGAGGGTTCGCAAAGGGCTAGCCCTGCGAAGATATCTCCTGTTCAGACTCCAGTAGACACGCTGAAGCCGCTTGCAGAGTTTCTATCAAATGTTGGAAAGGCATGGGACAAGGCCACAAATGGGCAAAAGAGCAGACTGGCCCGGCGCCTGTTTCAGGAGGTATGGGTTAAGGATAAGCTGGTTCACTACTTATAACACTGCTTCTGCTTTATCTTTTTGCGATATGGCGGCCTGGGCGGCGACGAGCTTGGCTATGGGCACCCTGAACGGGCTGCAGCTCACATAATCAACATTAATGGCATGGAAGAATTTTATTGAGGTCGGCTCGCCAGCCTGCTCCCCACAGACGCCGATAGGTATGTCCTTCTTCGCACGGCGTGCCCAGAAAATGGCAGTCTCCATAAGGCGGCCGACGCCCTTGATGTCGATGATTTCGAAAGGATTATCTTCGAGGATGCCGACCTCAAGATAGGTAGAAAGGAACTTCTTTTCGGCGTCTTCACGGCTGAACGAATACACTGCCTGCGTAAGGTCATTGGTGCCGAAAGAGAGAAAGTCCGCCACTTCGGCCAACCGTCCAGCCCTCATGCAGGCACGAACCGTCTCCATCATCGTCCCAAGCTTCAGGGTGGATCCTTCAGTACAGCTTTTCTTTATCATAATCAGCTCCTGCAGTGTAATTACCTGCGGGATCATTATCGATACATCGGCCGGGACCTCTTTCCTGGCGGCTTCCACGGCTTCAACCTGCATTTTGTATATATCAGGATTGGTGACTGCCACGCGCACTCCCCTGTGTCCGAGCATGGGGTTTATCTCCTTGAGCTCGGCTATGCGCTGCTTCGTCCTGGCGTCGGTGGTCTCCGTTTCAGAGGGGAGAAACTCGTGAAGCGGCAGGTCGAGAAGCCTGATAATAATAGGCAGCCCTTTCAACTCCTTGAACAGGACGATGAAATCCTCCTTCTGGAGCTTGCTAAGATGTTCCAGCGCTTTAGCTTTCCGCCCTGCGGTCTCCGCCATGATATATTCCCTGATGGCGGACAGGCGTTCCGGACCATTGAACTGTCTTTCCGTGCGGCAGAGTCCGATGCCTTCTGCGCCGAGCTTGATAGCCTGCGCCACCATTTCCGGCATATCCGCGTTGGCCCTGACCCCCAGCCGCTTCGCTCCATCCAGCCAGGTAAGGAGTTCCTTAAACTCCTCTATCATCGCCCCCTCCTCAAGGGGAATAGTGCCGATATAGACCGTGCCCGCAGTACCGTCAATGGTGATGGTATCGCCGTGATGAACGGTCTTTCCTTTAGACGTAAAGAACTTCCCTTTAGGATCAATCTCTATATCTTCAGCCCCGCAGACGCAAGGCTTGCCCATTGCCCTGGTGACAATGGCCGCGTGTGATGTAAGCCCGCCCCTGGAAGTCAGCACACCATCTGCGGCAGCGATGCCCTGGATATCATCCGGGCTGGTCTCCGGCCTTACGAGGATGGAGGGGATGCTTTTCTTGGAAAGAAGCATGGCCTCATCGACGGTAAATACGACGCGCCCGCTTACGGCGCCGGGCGCCGCCGCCAGGCCCTTGGTCAGCGGCTCATGTGTTAGGCCTGATTTTATATGCTTGTGCAGGAGCGCACGCAGGTCATCGGCTTTGACTCGTAATATAGCTTCTTCCACGGTGATAAGGCCCTCATGCACCATATCTACCACTACCTTTACCGCGGCCTGCCCGCTCCTTTTGCCCGACCTTGTCTGCAAAATGTACAGCTTCTCCGACTCGATGGTGAATTCGATATCCTGCATATCGCGGAAATGGGCCTCAAGCAGGGCGACTTTCCGCTCCAGCTCTTTGTACATTTTCGGCATAATTGATTCGAGCTGTGCCACCGGAACGGGAGTTGTGGACCCGGACACAATGGCTTCACCCTGTGCACGCTGGATATACTCGCCGAACAAGCCGCGATCTCCCGTGCTGGGGTTGCGGCTGAAGACCACGCCCGTCCCTGATTTAACATCCTTATTGCCGAAGACCATCGCCTGAACCACCGCCGCCGTACCCATGTCGGAAGATATATTGTTGAGGCGGCGGTATTCGATGGCGCGGATATTGTCCCAGGACTCGAAGATGCGCCTGATGGCCGCCCGCACTTCAGAAAGCCCGTTTATATTGAGCACCGTATCCATCATGCCGGGCATGGATGCCGGCGCCGAAGAGCGAACGGAGACCTGGAGCCCTTTACCAAGCTTGGCGTGTACTTCTTTCTCCAGGGCGGCGACTGCCTGGGTAATCTCCTTCTCGGATAAATGGCCCGTCTTTTTATACTCGTTGTAGCCCTGGACGGAAATTACAAACCCGGGTGGGACCGGCAAGTCGAGTTTGGTCATAGTGACAAGATTGGCACCCTTATTACCCAGGACGACTTTATCCTCGCAATCATCGTGAAACGAATAGATATATCCCATAATTTTCTACCTCCGTTAATGTCGGTGGCCTCCCTGCTCAGGTACCGGGGCCAGCGTTGCGTCAGTCTGATCGGCTAACATGACGGATAAGTACATTTGCTTGGTGTATTCTTTGACCATACGCCTGGCGCTGAAGAGAGGCAGGTTTGAGCGGATGGTCTCCTTGATCATTTTCACCCATTGCGAGGGCACACCGTTTATGTTGCGGTCATAGTAAAAGGGGATGACCTTTTCCTGCAGCAACCTGTACAGATCGTCGGCGTCTTCCCTGTCCCGGGATGGCGAATCGCCAAGCGGGTCAACATCGTTGTGGATCGCCCAACCGTTGGCGCCGTTGAACCCTTCGTACCACCAGCCGTCCAACACGCTTAGATGAAGCACCCCGTTGGCCGCTGCTTTCTGCCCGCTGGTCCCGCACGCTTCTTGGAGCGGGCGCGGCGTGTTCAACCATACATCAACCCCCTGAACAAGGTAGCGTGACATATGCATGTCATAGTTTTCCACTAAAGCCAGCCTTCCGCCGAACTCCGGCCGTTTGGCCAGACGGTATATTTCCTGAATAAGATGTTTGCCGTGCTCGTCGTTCGGATGTGCTTTGCCTGCGAATATGATTTGCATGGGTTTCAAAGGGTCATGCAGGAGGCGTTTCAACCGCTCGATATCGCTTAGAACCAGTGTCGCCCGTTTATACCCGGTAAAGCGCCGGCAAAAACCAATGGTCAGTACGTCCGGATCAAACAGGCCGCCCATTGCGAGTACCTGGGAGGGGTCGACATGGTCTTCGGCCCAGCGGGTTCGCGCTCTGTTCTGCATACGGCTGATGAGTTTATTTTTCAGCCACCTGTGTACGCCCCAGATTTCCTCATCAGGGATGTCCTCGATGCGTTTCCAGAAATCCGGGTCGTCCTGCCGCGTCAACCAGTCCTGCCCGAGGTGCTTCGAAAACAGCATGCTCATCCTGTGGCCTACCCAGGTGGGTAAATGGACCCCGTTCGTTATATGGCTTATCGGCACACTGTCCTCATTGACATCCGGCCACAATAAGTGCCACATGCGCCGGCAGACTCCCCCATGCAGCAGGCTGACGCCGTTACACTGTCCTGACATCCGCATGCCGAGTACCGTCATGCTGAAGCTTCCGTTCGTCTCATCCAGGCCCAATTTGATGAAAGCGTCCCTTTCCAAGCCGAGTGACGGCCAGTAGTTCTTGAAATACTTTTCTATGAGGTCAAGAGAGAAGACATCGTTGCCGGCCGGGACCGGTGTATGCGTGGTGAAGACAGTGGCAGATTGCACCTGCATGGCAGCTTCCAGGAAGGTTGCACCCTGTTCAACCAGTTCCCGGACGCGCTCCAGCGACATGAAGGCGGAATGGCCTTCGTTGGAATGCCAGACGGTCGGCTTTATGCCGAGCGCCCGAAGTGCACGTACCCCGCCGATACCCAAGACTATTTCCTGTTTCAGCCGTGTTTCCCGGTCCGCCAGGTAGAGCTGTGAGGAGAGCTGGCGGTCTATTTCCCAGTTCTCTTCGTTGTTGCAGTCTAGCAGGTACAGCTTGACATTGCCAACGTCGACCTGCCATACGGCAACCTGCACTGATCTGCTGGGAAGCTGCACGGCGATCTTCAGCGGTTGCCTGTCACCGGCGCATATACGCCTGACAGGCGTGTCATCAAAATCGAGCTGTTCATAGATCTCTTCCTGCCAGCCATCGACTGAAATATGCTGGAGGAAATAGCCCTTGGGATACATGAACCCTACGCCCACTACGGGCAGACCAAGGTCACTCGCCTCCTTGCAGTAATCGCCGGCCAGGACGCCCAGCCCGCCGGCATAGAACGGAAGCGAGCTATGAATTGCGAACTCGGGTGAAAAATAGGCGATGACATTTCCTTTTAGATGGGGATACGCGGTATTGAACCATGAATCTGAGGACGACATGCAATTGCTGAAATCAGTCATAACGGCATGGTATTTCTCAAGGAAGGCGGGGTTCTGAGCGGCAGCCACCAGTTGGTATGGCGCTATTCTTCGAAGGAACTTGACGGGATTGTGGCCTGTGGATTTCCAGAGGAAGCGGTCGGTATACTTGAACAGGTCGCGCGCCTCGATATGCCAGCTCCACCACAGGTTACAGGAAAGGTCATGCAGAGCACTGATAGTCCTGGGAACTACTGGCTCTGACAATAACGTTTACCGCCAATTGAAGTCATTCCTCACTTTACTATTACCGGCCAGACCAGTAAACACCCTGGCGGCTAGTTTTGGCGAGCCGTAAGTATAATTAGGCGAATGCAGGCCCTACCGGGCAACATAATCTAACCACACACTAAATATCCTTTAGCGCAAACGTCAACGAAAAGGTTCTGTTTATTGTACGCTTAGGCCCACCAGACTCAATCCTAAAGCTAAATCCAATTCTAATCATCTTTCTATTCGTCCAAATTCAGAAGCGTCATTAAGTATCCCTTTAAACCTTTTGACTGAAGAGTTTCTATTATCCTGTAATGTAGAGAACAAATCACCTGCAACCATATCCTTCTATAAGAATATCCTCGATAAATTCCGATGGTTCTTGGAAAAGAATAGCATCCAGGATATCGACGACAGAACGTGTTAGGATGGGCTGACGGGTTTCCTCCTTATTCTGTTCTTGACGCACCAGTGCAAGTAAAACCGAGGCGGCAATAATCAGGCCTTTACGCCACAGGTTTTCAGCCTATCAGCACAGCAATAGCAACGCCAAAGACGACACACCAAACGTTGAGAAAAGCGTTTAATATCAGGTCACCCTTAGAGATCTTATATACGCCGTTCTGGATATTGAAGCTGAAGTCTAACACCCCCAAAAATACCAGTGCGCCGGCCGCTACCAGCGACAGATGGCTGCCCCATGGATTATTTAACAATAGCAGTGTGCCGGCCACCAGCATTAGTATGGCCAGCAATCCATCCGGCAGCGGGAAGGAGTGCTCATACTCCATATAGCCCTGCGGAGGATTTTTCGGAGCAAGGCCTATGGTAAAAAAGCCTATCCAGAACAGTATTAACCCGACGCCTGTCAGCAGCTCAAGTACGGCGATTGTTTTCAGTCCTTCTATTGCAATCATTTCAGCACCTCTTAATATATGATTTTTTATTCTTTTCTCCGAGCCATTCTAGCAGCGGCCAGAGTTTTGTAACAAGCCACGGCCAGCACATGATTATTCTTGAAAAAATACCGGGAGAACTGGGCGAATAATATAAAAGGCTTGGTCCTCCCCTTATAAGAGGCAATGCTCCCACAAACTTAAACTAGTGCTGCTTACCCCGGCTGTTACTTTTTCTTAGCAACAGCCAAAATAGCCAAAATACCGATCACAATTAGGAAAATGCCAACGATCCACGGCAACAAACCGGGCATCCAGATGACCAAGATACCCGCTATTATGGATAGTATACCCATTACCAAACCATGTACTTGAGGCATGACAAAACTCCTCCTTTAGAATTGATTTGCTATATTTCAGATGGCTGAGAATGTAATAGTCATAAACTTCAACTTCGTGTAATAGATATCTGCCGGGGGACAAACTGCCCAAATATATTGATTATGTTGTTAAAAAAGCTTAAATACGCTGGTAAGCAGCCACCAAATTATGAGAATAACTGCAATAATAAGTGCTATATGGATAAACCAACCCAGAGCGCGGAAAAAAATGAAACCCAGCAGCCACAAAACAAAGATAACAGCCGCAATTATTAATATGATACTCATAGCCACCTCCCTTAGGTCTATCTTCTCTGTTTCTTATGATCTGCCGACTATATTAGCATAAGAGTTAATAAATGTGTATGAGAGGCATATGGTAGCCAGTCCGCTGGATAGGTTGATGAAATAAGGGGATGGGATGGTTTAAGGATTGGTTCTTTTTGGTGGAAAACAACGTTAATATATGGAGAATTTGAGGACGGTTGATGGGATGCGATGGATTGGGCATAGGGATTGGGCAGGGGTAAGAAAGTGCGGTTATTAGCGGGAGAATTTGCAAGTAATTTAATTGGTTATGATGTGGTGGAAGCACATATTTGGCACATCGTTATGCTGAGCATTTCCTCAATTATCGTGTCTTATTGTGGCATGCAACAAGGTATGCAGTCTGCGTATTGTGTGGTGCTATCCAACCCGTTCCCTGACAGCTAGGGTGTTTTACAATACTGGGCGTCCAGTAGCCTGTGCGTTGACTACCCGTGCCATTGCAGCCCGAGCATTTCTTAGCATTAGAATCGATGGAAATCTGACTGCGCCCAAGGCACACTGGGCACATCGTTCTGCCGTAACCACCATAACCTGAACCGACCTTGCCTGTTGCATTGCAGTAATTGCAGCGAACCATTTTATTTGTCATCTTAATCTCTCCACATATTCTGTGGTTTACTCCGCAAAGCTCAAGGCGATCCTATGTGAGTTTTATATTAGCGTAAATTCAAGGCGTCGTAAATAGAGATAAGGTACGTATGCGTATAGTACTAAAGTAACTATGCGATAGGTTGTTAGGGCATACTACATTGATGATGACGAACAGGTATTGTCAGGCATTAGGATTTGATGATGTGTATAAGAGGCATGTGGTGGCTAGTCCAGTGGATAGGTTATTAGTTGGTTCTCTTTTTGAAAGTACATCGGTAATGTATGGGGGATCTGAGGACGGAATAAAGGATGCGATGGATTGGGCAGGTGGATAGTGCAGGGGTAAAAAGGCAGGGTAATTTATGAGGGAATTGGGAAAATAGTCTAGAGGGCCTGGATGCGGCGGAGCATATAAGAGATTTCTCCATTGATGGATCGGAGTAACTAGTCGATGGTAAATCAGTATATACGCCAGATATAAGTGGATTTCAAAATAATACACTATCGGGAAATCGCAAATTACTGTACTTGATACTATTATGTTGTCCTAACGCTTAATAGCTGATTCATGCCTATCTCCATCTTATTTATGATTACTCGAGTTCCCTCGAACTCGACCCAATTTTACAGATAAATCAAAGTGTCAGATCACAGGTCACCCATACAAAGGTACCAAATGTATTAGTACCAACGCCTCATTGTATGCAGCCGTATGTGACTGTACTATAAAACAGAGTAGACGTCGCGGCTGTGTGGTTCAATTGTACACGGTGAGAACCATTCAAAGACGGCTGTAACGGGCAGGAGAAGGCATGGCAATATCTTACGAACAAAGAACACATTTTCAGCTTGGCGAACCAGACGAGAGGACCTATCGGAGAGTCGGGGATATCCTCGTCAATGGAGGGCATATATCGGAAAGCCAGCTTGCAGATGCACTGCACTATCAAGAACAGTTTGGCGGCAGGCTCGGCTGGATTTGCGCCACTTTAGGATATATTAATAGGCTCGATTTGTGCCGTGTGCTATCTGAACACTTTGAACTGCCATATTATCATGACGTTCCGTACATGGTTGCGAATATTGACAACAACCTGGCGAAGTTGCTTACCCTTGAGGAGGTTACCCGCTACCAGGTCATCCCTTTTCGCATCGACCGGGACAAACTTGAAGTGCTTACCTCTGAACCCGAGGACCCGGAGATGCTTGCCTTCCTGCGAAGCCGGTTTGCTAACCAACCCATCCAGCAGATGGTCATAACGGACCTGGATATCATGCGGGTATCGGATGCCGTTCACCGGGATTTCATAGTGGATAAGTCCATCAACGGCCTCTACAATAGAAACCCGGATGAATCGGCCCGCAACGTGCTGAGCAGGCCACAAATCGGCATTTTAATATTGATCTTGATGGGGATTGTTGTGGGCCTGGCCATAAACGCCTATGCAATTCTCATCGGCTTCCTGTTTCTTGTTCAAGCACTTTACTTTGCTTCATTCGTGTATAAATACATAATTACCGTGTGGGGACTGAAAGCACGGCCAAAGCACGGATCGGGGAATATCGCCGATGTCAAGGAACCCAGGAACCTGCCGGTATACACCATCCTGATCGCAGCTTATAAAGAGGCCAAGGTCATCTCCACACTTATCAAAGCAGTCAAGAGGTTCGATTACCCCGAGGACAAGCTTGATGTAATACTCCTGCTGGAAGAAGATGACAAAGAGACTCTGGAGGCGGCCAGGAGAGAGCGCCCGCCAACGAGTTGGAGAATTTTAACCCTTCCCGATAGCCAACCAAAAACCAAACCAAAAGCTTTGAATTACGGCGTTCAATTCGCCAGGGGCGAGTACCTTACTATTTACGATGCCGAAGATGTACCTGACGCTGACCAGCTAAAAAAGGCAGTCGCCGCATTCAGGACGCATTCCGATGATTATATTTGTTTCCAGGCATCGCTGAACTATTTCAACCGCGACGAGAATTTCCTGACAAAGATGTTCACACTGGAATATTCTTACTGGTTTGATTGTCTTCTGCCGGGACTGGATAGTCTCGGCTTGCCTATTCCACTCGGAGGGACCAGCAATCATTTTGACCTGCAGAAACTAAGGAAAATCGGTGCCTGGGATCCGTTCAATGTTACCGAAGATGCCGACCTGGGCATCCGGGCAGCAGCGGAAGGATACAAAGTAGGCGTAATTCAATCAACCACGTATGAAGAAGCAAATTCCAAGCTGCGCAACTGGCTTAGGCAGCGTTCGCGCTGGGTGAAGGGATATATGCAGACGTTCCTGGTTCACAACCGGCACCCTCTAACGGCAGTAAAGAGAATGGGGCTAAAACAGTGGGTCGGATATAACCTTCTGATTGGCGGCACGCCGGCCTTATTCATACTTAATCCGGTTATGTGGGGTCTGTTTCTTTACTATCTTTTTACCGGCGCACAGATATTGGACCCGAGCTCTATGCCTGCCATCTTGCTGTATCTATCGGCAATAAACCTTATTATCGGCAACATGGTTATCGTTTGTTTGAATCTAATTGCAGTGTTGCCGCGAAAAAACTACCGCCTTATTCCCCACGCCCTGCTCAGCCCTATTTACTGGTTGCTGCAGTCGGTTGGCGCATATAAAGCGCTTTGGCAGCTGATTTGGAGACCCTCCTACTGGGAAAAAACAGACCACGGGCTCAGTAGTTTTATCCCTGTTATGTGAGGGAATACTTCCATAGAAGATGATCTGCTAATTCTGACCGCCTTCCATCGTAGCGCCAAAGACAGGCCATAGGAGTTGGCGCCCGCATAGAAGGGCTCAGAGGTTTGAGGTGCTGCTTTTTACAAGCGCAATCGCACGTTCACTTAACCTAAGGGGCAACCGTGAAATGAGAAAGAGGTTTGGGCATGCTTTCGGGACGAGGCCCAGTTAACAGCGCCCCATGCACACCTTCAGACAGTTGCCGCAGCCCGTGCACTTCTTCTCATCTATCTTGATAAAGGCGCCCGTCTCGCCAACCCATTCCACACCGGGAAATCTCTCCGATTTTCTTACCATCGCATGCCCCTTCGTTTTTCAGAAGCTTCCTTGAATACTTGAAGGATACCATACTTGAAATGGCAAGGCGATATAACCCAGGCATTGGGTTTTGATGATGTGTATAACGGGCACGTGGATAGGGCAGGGGTCAAAAGGGCATGGTTATCAATGGGAGAAATTAGGCCAATAACTTACAAGGCATGGTCTTAATTTATCCGCCCTTTATTAATGGTTCAAGGCGTCTTAGTGCAGGTCCATCACCGGTTCGATAGCCGGAGGCAGCTGCCTCTGGATGGTGATGGTGGAGCCTATCGCCGGCTTAACCTGCAGGCTGAATGTATCATTGGCCTGTAAAAGACCATCAGGAATAGTCAGGGCGCCGCCGGCAAGGGTAAGATTGTTGATATCAACGGTGATCTCAAACTGTTCGCCGGTTTCCAGCAGGTTGTTGCCATTGTCAGCGCCGACAGGAACATATGTCCATAGCACGTTATTGATGTAGTCATGCTTGGTCGTCAGGCTGATGACGCATTTATTCTTGCCTGTCTGGTCGATGCCCTTGGGGTCCATGCCATTGGGGGTCATGTCGACGGGGTTGCCTGCTATGGCGTTCTTAACCGTGAACTTGATGATGCCAAGCATGTTGATGGGGTTGTAAGTGACGTTATCGCCCAGGCCTATGACCGAGCCCGAAAGCTCCATGTTGCTCTTGGCTTCGTTCAGGCCGGCATAGATGGTTTCCTTGGCTCTCTCTGCCGAGTAGAGGCCTGCACTCAGTACTGCATAGCCGAATACGGCCGCCACAGTCACGAATGCGATCAGTATGATGGCGGTCTCCAGACCGGTCATACCCTGCTGGGCTTTTAAAAAATTCTTCAATGCTTTCATTCAATCACCGCGCAATTCTATTTTGATTTATTAACATAATACGTGGGTATTTAGTGTGGCAATAGGCCCTGGAGGTGCAATATCAATGACCCATTAGTTTCATATTGATGAAATAAAATGGTGCTGTATCAGATATGTCGCAGACATTACCCCTCATACGGTTGGTGAAAAAGCCGTCGGTTGACAGGTCAGTTAAGCTCCATTACGTTTGAGAGGGCCGCGGAACGTATGAGAGTGCCCACATTCCCGGGGTCCTGGATATCTTCAAGCAATAGGATTTTAGCGCTGAGTTTATCAGACAGACGGTCTGAATACGTATCTATGGGTAGGCGGATGACGGCAACAATTTCTTGAGGTGTCCTGGTAGAACAGATGGAGTGTAGCTGGCTTTCCGTAACCAGGCGGTGCGCATACTTGCTGTAAAAAGAAGGCAGCGGTTATTAACGGAGGATTTGGCAAGTAATTTAATTGGTTATGATGCGATGGAAGCACATATTTGGCACATCGTTATGCCCTGCACTTCCCATCGTCTTAGTGTGGCATGGAACAAGGTATGATGTCTGCGTCTTATCTGGTGCTATCCAACCCATTCCATGACAGCTGTTGTGCTTTACGAGACCGGATGTGTAATAGCCTGTGTATTGCCTACCGGTGCCATGGCAGCCGGAGCATTTCTTCGCATTTGGATCGATGGAAATCTGACTGCGCCCAAGGCACACAGGGCACATCGTTGTGGCATGACTGCCGTAACCTGAACCGACCTTCCCTGTTGCATTGCAGTAATTGCAGCAAACCATTTTATTTGTCATCTCAATCTCTCCACCTATTCTGTTGTTTCCTCCGCTAAACTCAAGGAGAATCCTATGTGAGTTTCATATTAGCGCAAATTCAACGAGTCGTAAATAGAGATAAGGTACGTATGCGTATAGTACTAAAGTAACTATACGATAGGATATTAGGACATACCAAGCTGATGATCACGAATAGGTATCGTCAACTTGGTAGGATGTTATGACAGTTGAGGCGGAGATTCGTGTTATAAAAGAATCCAGGGACAGATTTAAGGATGCGATGCATTGGGCATAGGGATAGGGTATAGGTGAGAAAGCATGGGTTATTAATGAGGAAATTAGATAAATAATTTAAAAGGCTTGGGCAGCCAGCTGGAATCAAATTGGTTTAAACTCAAACTTACCGCTAGTGAAGAGCTTCAGGCAGGCATCCACTACATCGGGATCATATAACTTGCCCTTATTCTTTGATATTTCCTCCATTGCTATATGTACACCCTGAGCCGGCCTATAGGGCCGGTGTGAAGCTATAGCTTCAACCACATCTGCAACTGCCAGTATTTTGGCTTCTAATAGCGTATCTTCACCCTTCAGCCGATTGGGATATCCTGAACCATCCAACCTTTCATGGTGCTGCAAAATGGCCTGCGCAACAGAACAAGGGCAATTCATGCCTCTGACAATATCGTAGCCGTATTGGGAATGGCTTTTTATCAGCTGAAGTTCAATTTCTGAAAGCTTACCAGGTTTGTTGAGTATGTCCGTCGGCACATATATTTTCCCGATATCGTGAATTAGCGCCGCCATTTTGAGTTGCTCGATTTCACTATCTTCAAATTTCATTTCTTTGGCTATGGCAATTGCCAGGTCGGCCACTTTACGTTGATGGCCTGCAGTATACGGATCTCTCATTTCCACGATTTTGACCATGGTCTCGATAGCGTCATTCAAGGTTTTCTTCAGAGATTTGTAGCTTTTCCCAAGTTTTTCTTCAGCCAGCTTGCGCTCGGTAATATCCTCTAAAAAATTCAGTGTTGCCTGCTTGCTCTCCCAGCTTATTACGACTGCATGCAATTCTGCCCACCTGGTACCGCCGTTTTTCTGGATAATGCGGAATTCATACAGAGGTGGTAGTTCCTCCCCCTTTAACCGTCTTAAATGGCGGTCTGTCACCAACTCCCGGTCATCAGGGTGGATGAACTCGATAAACGGACTTGCCATCAGTTCCTCACTGGAATAGCCGCTAATGCAGGATGCCCGGGGATTGAGAAAAACGATTTTACCCGCCTGGGCTACAAAAATGGCTTCGCTAGCATTGTCAAAGAGATTACGGTATTTCTCCTCGCTATTTTGCAATGCCACTTCAGTATATTTACGTTCGGTGATATCCCTGACAAAAGCCAGTACGACTGTCTGGCCTTTACGCGGCACGACATTGGTGTTGATTTCTATGGGTATACGGCGGCCGTCCTTCTTGATGAGTTCCAGCTCATCGGGACCCGTGGATTTGCCGTTGATATTATCCTGTAATAACTGTGCAGCCCTGGCAAGGCTGTTTTCAGGGAGGATATTCAATTCCAGGAAGTTTTTGCCGATTAGCTCTCCACGTTCGTAGCCTATTATTTCCTCGCATTTGCGGTTACCGTAGAGGAAATTGCCTTCAAGGTCGTTCATATAGACGCCATCAGGGGCATTCTCCAGTAAGGTCCTGAACAGCTCCTCGCTCTCCCTCAGTTCCTCCTCCATCTGCCTGCGCCCGGTGATGTCACGACTGACGCACTTGAACCCGGTAATAACTCCCTGCTCATCCCTTTTAAGATCAACCGACACTTCTGAAAATATTATGCTGCCGTCCTTGTGACGGATCCTGTGGGGGAAGCCTCTATTTGGTTTTCCCGTCCTGTATACCCCGTTGAAGATAGCGAAGATACTCTCGGTATCCTCTTCGAGCGCCGTAAAGCGATAATTCTTACCCATCATCTCTTCGCGCGAATAACCGAGGCTGTGGCCTGCGGATTCACTGACGAAAGTATAATTGCCGGCAAGATCCACCTCATAATAAGAGTCCTGCATCTGGTCAAGTATGGTGCGGTATCTTTCTTCCGACTGCGATAGCTTATCCTTAAGTTCTTCTACGCGGGATAGGTCGGCCCTGACCGGACCGAGGACGTTTTTCAATTTCCTCTCAGTGTGCGTCCGCATATGTCTTACTTCCCTTGGCCAGTGTGCTGGTTGCCAGATTAAATATGCCCCTTGCCAAGAGTTAATCTTATAGGAGTTGCGGTAAAGAGGTCTGCTGCCAACCGGCTCACTCTGGCGAGACATATGGTTCTATTTTAGACTTGCGATGCGCCGGGTCATAGGTAAAAGCCGAAGGAAAGGATTGTGCCAATCGAAATTGGCAGTCAAAAGTTCAGGGGTCCGACTCCTTTCAGCTCCACTGACCCAATTACTATAGCGAGAAAGCGAAGCTAAAAGATCTGTCACTGATGTACTGAACCAGTACACTGTCAATTATTTAGCTTGACGGCTATGGTAGAATTTGTTGGACTTTGATAAAATTAATCATTAGATTGTTCAATATATGACAGTTTTGGGGTATTCTTCCGTTTTTGGACTTGGAGGCTAGTCAAGGTAATTAGGGTATGTCCATACAACCGGACCCGCTGGGGGAAGAATTAAAACATTATCAGTCCGATCTCTCCGGGCTGGCATCACTCATCGAGGCGCTTCTCAATAACACTGGCGCCGGCATCTACATAGTTCAGGACAAAAATTTCGTTTATGTCAACCCATTTTTTGAGCAGCTTTCCGGCTATACCATGCAGGAGCTGGCAGGCATCCCCTCCCTTAATCTGGTCCACCCCGATGACAGGGACATGATCAGGAAAAAAGTTACCAAGATATTAAAGGAAAAAAGCAAAGCCAATACCTACGAATACAGGTTCATAAAAAAGAACGGTGAAGTGGTGTGGGTGCTGGAGCGTATCACCTCCATGGAATATATGGGCCAGCGGGCGGCTATGGGCAGCTTCATGGACATAAACCAGCGCAAGGTGCTCGAGGACGCTCTGGCTAAATCGGAGGAAAGGTACAGGAGTGTGCTGGAGCAGATGCCCGACATGTACTATGAGGTCGACCTCAAGGGGAATTACACCTACGTCAATGATGCTTTTTGCAAATTCGGCGGACGTTCTTCCGAAGAGCTGATGAATGTCAATTTCCGCCTGCTTGGCGATCCGGCCCTGCACGATTTCATATATGAAAAATTCAACGAGGTTTTCAGGACTGGGCAGCCTAATAAAGGCTTTTCGTACAGGACGGTTACCAAGGACGGCACCGTAAAACATGTCGAAACATCGGTGCGGTTGCTGAAAAACGAAAAGGGCAAGGCTACCGGTTTTAGCTGTTTCTCACGTGATATCACCGAACGCACCCGGCTGGAGGAGGAGCTACAACGCTCCGAGGAAAAATACCGGACCATGCTCGAGCAAATGCAGGACGGCTATTACGAGGTAGACCTGAAAGGCAACTACACCTTTGCCAATACGGCGGCGGGAAATATCCTGGGCGTCCCAAAGGAACAATTAATCGGGACAAATTACCGTGTGCTGACACCACCGGATGAGGTCGGCCGGGTTTTCCAGGCC
>Ga0187861_10000068_pt1 | contig 134018 bp, 102 predicted proteins | sample June2016WEW_10_1_3_FD_132986 | JGI IMG/M metagenome (GOLD analysis project Ga0187861, IMG submission 132986) | Peatland microbial communities from SPRUCE experiment site at the Marcell Experimental Forest, Minnesota, USA - June2016WEW_10_100 | ecosystem: Environmental > Terrestrial > Soil >...
CTGAGCGCGTTCGGCCGCCGTGGTGCGTTGGCGGCGGCGAGGAGCCTTGGATGTGTTCATTACCCCGGCGTTTACCACGCCGGCTCGCCGCGCACCAGACGGTCCCCGCTTTACCGCTTACGCTACGCGAAGTCCTTTCGTTCATTTTTCTTCACGCCTACACCAATGAGCCGCATTCGTTCCTCGCCCGAACCGCGCTCAAGACCACGCCCAAGGACGAGGCGCCTCGCCCCGAAGACCTGCAACAACGCCACGAAAATCAGCTTTTCCACATCCTGTTCAACGAATACGCGTTCCTGAATGTGCCTGCCGATACCAAACTGACGAATCTCCTGGAACTCATTCGGGAGAAAGACTCCTTCGAGGGCTTGCGTCAGGCGCTCGACCATCTGCCCATCCGCAACAACGGCCACGCCGGATTCATCGCCGGCCTCCAAAAGCTGCTCGATCCTGTCGAGCGTGTCCGCAATTGCGTGGCCCATCACCGCGCCATTCCGAAGCGCGCCCTCGACAACTACCCGCAAGCACGCGACGACCTCCAGCGTGCGATCCGCGAGTTTTGGGAGCAGGCCAAGGCAGAATCTGGCGCTTCATTGTGACGGCGAGCTTCTGTCGCCCTTTCAGGGCTTGGAGGAATTTGGGGACTTTGTCCCAAGGCGGCGCGGACTTTGTTCCGCTTGCCTTGGGCTATCTTCTTTCGGGCTTTTAGCCCTGGCGCGGGCATCCGGTCTGGCAAGCGGCGGGATGGATCACCGTCCGTCGGCCATAGGGATGCTTCCCGATTCGGGAACTTCGCGCTGGCAGCGGGCTCACTCGTGGTAACGGTCGCGGCCCATGATGACCTTGCGCAGTTGGGCCTCGGTCACGCGCGGCCATTTCAGTTTCCCGAGCCAGCGGTTGATGTCCTCCAAATCAAACGCCTCCGCCTCGAACGGGCCACCGAGCCATTCCGTCATGTTCGGGTGTTCCGGATGCTTGGGATTCTTGAGAATCCGGAGCAGGTCCGCATAACCGCGGCCCCCGCCACGCGATCCGGCAGGCCTTGCTCGCCGCGCGCCAGACTGGCCAGGCGGTCTTGTGGCAGGTAGCCCGTCAGCCCGGGGATCATGGCAGGCACGCCAGCGGGGCGACGGGGCGGCGAAGGACCGGATCGCGCATCCGCCCGCCCCGGCGGGCGCAACCGGCCACGCCACGCCTGGCTTCACTTTGGTTCTGGGACAATGACGGCGCCAAGCGCGGCAATCTAACCCGAAGGGACTTCCGCGCAACTGGCGGTCGGGCCGGGTAGGGTCCTGATTTGCGTTTCTAGGAGCGCGGCTGTGCGCGCAGCGTCAGCCGCAGCAGGCGGATAACCCTGCGGCTGGTCTCCGACACAGCCGCGCTCCATTCAAATTAGGACGCTGCCCCCGGGCCGAAATCACCGACCGGCCACTCAATACGGGCGTGGCGCGGAGAAGCCCGGATTCAGGCGGCGCGTCAGGCGCTGCAGTTCGGGGATGGCGACCAGTCCCGCCTGCACTTTGCTCCAACCCTCTTCGCGCAGCGATCGCCAGCCTTGTCGCCGGGCGACCGCGCGCAGTTCCCCCGTCTTGACGTTCGGCCCGAGCAGGTCCGCGATTTCCTCACTCATCACAAAAAACTCGTAGATGGCGACGCGGCCGCGGCTGCCCTTGCTGTTGCACTCGACACAACCGCGTCCCTGAAAGGCCTGCACGTCCACCGGATTGATCCGCAGGGCGGCGGCCATTTCCTCACGCAGCGCGTCGGGGATGAACGCGGCAGGTTCCAGGCAATGCCGGCAAATCCGCTGCGCCAGCCGCTGGGCCATGCTGCAAACGAGCGAGGAGCCCAGCAGGAACGCGTCAATCTGCATGTCGAGCAGGCGCGTGAGGGCGCTGATGCTGTCGTTCGTGTGCAGGGTCGAAAAAACCAGGTGGCCGGTCTGGGCCGCGCGCACCGCAATCTCGGCGGTCACGGCATCGCGGATTTCGCCGATGAGCACCACATCGGGATCGTGTCGCAGCACCGAGCGCAGGCCGCCGGGGAACGTGAGTCCCACCTCCTCCCGGGTCTGGATCTGCAGAATGCCTTCGAGCTGATACTCGACCGGATCCTCAATGGTGATGATTTTCCGCCGCCCGTCATTGGCATGGTTCAGGGCGGCGTAGAGCGTGGTGGTCTTGCCGCTGCCGGTGGGACCGGTCATGAGGACCAACCCCTGCGGCAGTTGGGCCAGCTCCTGGAGCAGGGAAACCTGGCGCGCTTCGAGGCCCAGATCGCTCAATTCGAGCGCCAGGCTCTGGCGGCCGAGAATGCGCAGGCAGACGGCCTCGCCGTGGCGCGTGGGAATGATGGACAGCCGGAGGTCGTAGTCGTTCGCACCGGCCTTGGTGGTGATGCGCCCGTCCTGCGGCAGCCGCTTTTCGGCAATGTTCAGGCCGGCCATGATCTTGAGCCGCGAAACCAGGGCCGCGTGAATCTCCCGCAATCCCGCCGGGGCGGGAACCGTCTCCATCACGCCGTCAATCCGGTAGCGGAGCTGGATGTTCGAGAAATAGGGCTCGATGTGGATGTCGGTCGCCTCCAGCCGGAGCGCCTCGAAGAGGACCTGCTCGACGAACCGGCCGATGGTCGCCTCCACCGCGGAATCGCCGTCACGCGTCGGCACGTCGAACACGATGTCGTGCGAGGCGTCGGCGAGCGCGTGGTCGTCCCGCAGGTGCTCGATGGTTTCGGCGCCCAGGCCAAAGTGCTGCTTGATCACGGCGCGGATGCTGCTGGGCGTGGTGAGCACCACCTGGAACTGCCGGTTGAGGAGCAGGCGCAGGTTGCTCAGTTCCGCCTGCCGCGGGGGCTCGCAAAACGCGAGCGTGAGCTGGTCCTCCGCGAGTGCCGTGGGAATCATGCGATGGTTTAACATCACGTTCACCGGCACCTCTTCGAGCAGACCGGGCGGGAAAGTGAAGGCGGCGAGGTCAACAAACTCGAGCCCATAAAGCGCGGCCAGCGCACGAAACGTGTCTTCCTCGGAGGCCAGGTTCTGGTCCAGAATGATCGCGTGCTGGGGCCGGCGCTGTTTCTGCTGCAGCCGCCGCACCATCGCGACCTGTTCCGCCGTCAAGCGGCCCTGCTCCTGCAGCAGGTCGGCCACTTCGCGTTTGGATGACTCGGCGTCCATGGTCAGTTGGCGGGCACTTCGAGGTTGGTCTTGACGTTGAAAAGCGCAAGGTTCGTCGCGCCCGCGGCGTTGGTCAGGATGAGTTCACCCAGCCCGATCTCCTTGACCGCGTGATCCGCCACCAGTTTCGCGCCGTTGGTCAGCACCAGCAACTGGTCACCCAGCCGCACGTAAGCCTTGCGGATGCCCTCGGACGACTCAAAGCAACCCTGGTAGAGCAGGTCCACACGCTTGGTGGGCGGCGGGGGCGGCGGCAGAAAGAACCGGGTGAAAAACGGATTAACCGCATTGCTGGCGGTGGCGAGACGCCGCAGCGAGTTGGTGGAAAACCAGTCGGCCGCGTGGATCTCGGCAAACCACTCGTGCGGCGGCTCGTTGGTGTGCGACAGCGGGCGCAATTCTGGCAACCGCCCGCCGAACCAGGACGGCACCGCCAAGACGATCACCACCAGACCGCCGAGCAGCACCAGTGAAATCCACAGGTTCCGTTCCCAGAAGGACTGCGTCATCGTCCCTCCTCCCCGGCTACCAGTGCGCCTGCTCCCGCCTCGCTGACCGGCACGAACCCGCTTACGTTGACCTCAACCGACACGTCGCCCGGCCGGTCCGGCGCGCACTTGCGGACCAGGAGTTGGTTAATGAACAGCACCGCCTTGTTGGTGAGCGTCGTCGGGAGCCCCACGGAACCCACGGCGCTTGCCGGCAAAGGCAGACTCGCCAGAAACCGGTTGACCGCCTCCGTGGAGCCAAAGAGCTCGAGCCGCATCGGCATTTCCTCGAGGAATACCGACCCGTCCAAGGCGGAGCGATACGCCGTGTCGGGAAGCTGGTTCAAGCCCGTCAGGCCTCCGACCTTGCTTTCGAGCGCGGTCCTCACGAGCTGACTCGTGAAGTGCAGGCGGGCCCAGAGCATGGCCGGGGTCTCCATGTCCACCGAATAACCCGTGTCCACGGCCAGGCCGTTCGAGGCGCCGGGCTCCAGCTTCACTCCGCGGTCCCGGGCCAGTTGCGCGATCTCCTCCGTCTGCCGCTGTCGCTCGTTCTGCAGATCAATCAAGGAAAACGGCCCGCTCATGACGCCGCGAATCCCCGCCGGCAGGTTCACCCGTCCACTGACGAGCCGCCCGGCGGTCATCAGGTTGGTGGCGGCCAGCCGCAACTGCTGGAGCCGGTTTGTATAATCATCCAACGCCAGGCCGGCACAGGCCAGACTGGTACGATTGGAGCTGACGAACCGGTCCCAGTCAGAAACCAGCGCCTTGTCCGCCAGGCGGGCGCGACCGGCCAGGGGCTGGAACACCAGCAGGTAATACGCCGCCAGCGCCAGCACCGCCAGAAAGCTGCCCGAGGGCACCCACCGGTTCTTCCGCATCGCGCTCATCGGCCGTCACCACTCCTTCCCTCGGCCGTGAAACCGCCATCCTCCCGCGTTCGCGGAAGTGCGCCAACCCGCCGCGAGTCGCGCGGAACCGCCAGCCGGGGCGCCAGACCGACCGGTGCGGACAGTTCCTCGCCCGCCAGTTGCATCGAAACCGCAAACACATGGTTCGAGAGGACAACCCGTGGGTCCACGATGGTTCGTTTCCGCTCGGGCGGCAGTGCGTCCACCCGGCCGAACAAGCCCGACTGCTTGAGATCGGTCACCACCTGGCTCAAGATGCGGCGCATGGCCTCGCCATCTGAAGGGATGCACAACTCGGCGACGAACTCCCGGCGGCCCGGCGGAGGTGCCGGGGACGGCGCCGCGACGGGCGCGGGATTGGCGGGCGGGCGGTTCGTGACAGGCTCGGGCAGCGTCGTGCCGGCGGCGTAGCTCGCGGCGTCGCCAAAGCTGACAAACCAAAAATCATCGTTGGTGCGCGCGTGCTCGACGGCCGTCAGCGTGCCCAGCGCCTCCGCGGTCTGGCGCTGCCGGACCAGGATGGGCCGCATCCGCTCGTAGTCCACGTTGAGCCGACGGTAGAGCAGATCCAGCTCGGCGGCCGTCGCGGCCGCTTTCGCCGTCCGCCCTTGCAGGCGGTTCTTGGCCATCAGCAGCCGGGCCTGCTGCCACGTGCCGAATGCCAGCAGACCGCCCAGCACCAGCAGCAAGGCCAGCAGCGCCGCCTGGACGCCCTCCCACACCCGCTGCTGCAACCGGCCGCGCTCAAGCTCCGTCGGCAGGAGTGAAACCCGGTGCGACACGCGGCCGAAACCCAGCAACGCCGCGCCATAGGCCACCACAAAATCGTCTCCAACCTCGCTCCCGGTCGCGCCGGAGATCGGCGGCCAGGGGTTGAACTGCAGGCTGCCCAACGGGTTCAAGGCCGCGATCAAGCCGGGCCGGGCCGACCCGCCGCCCGCCAGATACACCGGCAGCGTGGCCAGCGACAAACCCAGCAGAGGGTGGTCTTCCAACCACTCGGACAACACCAGCTTCACGTCGCCATGCCAGCGCTCGATCGCCTTCACGAACGCCGGATCGAGCGGTCCGCTGCCGGCCCCGCCAGCCCCCGGTTGGGCGGCGGGGGGTTCGTCCGGGCCGGAGATTGGCCGGGGCGGCGACGTGGCGAATTCGCTGCTGCCCCGCGGCAGGCTGGTGGCGAACATCGCTTGATCCGCCGCCCGGATGGCGATCGTGGTGCTGTGGGTGCCCAACGCGATCAACACCGCATTGGCAGGGACGGGATCGAAGGTGGTGACGGCCGCCAGCAACGCTTGGGCCGTGGTGACCACCGCCGCCACCGGCGCCGGTTGCCTGGCCTCCTCCTCGCCCGCAAACGCGTGCCCGTAACGGTCCAGCAAGCCTTCGACCTCATCCGCCTTGCACAGCGTCAACCAGAACGGGTTGTGGTATTCAGCCACGGGGTTCAGCCGGACATAAGCCCGGCGCATGGCAGCATCGGCGAGGCCACTCAGGCGGGTGGCCTCCCCCTCGATCGCCCCCGCCACTTCGGACGGGCGCGCCCGGGACAAATCCACCACCTGGGTAATCGCCCGGTGTTGGGGCAGCACGATGGCCAGCGGCACCCCTTCGAGTTCAGGCAACGCCGCGTGGAGCTGTTCGCGGAGAGCTTCGGTCGCGCCCTGGCCCGCCGGTGGCAGTTCAACCGTCCTGCGGTAACGAACCTGCACCCGGCCGAAATTGTTCTCGGCCGCCAGGATGTTCAGCTTTTGCCGGCCGGCATCAAGCACGACCAACCGCCGGCCAAACACTGGCAGCCACCGATGAAGCCGGGAGTCGGGAAAGCAGGGCATGGCTTCGCTCAGCGGCTAGCGATCGAACACCCCGGCGCCTGGTTCCCGCACGCCGGAACGGTCCTGTTCCGCCTCGTCTTCCCGCGGGACCACGTATTCGCCGGTCTCGGCCAGGACCGTGGCGGTCACGAAGATCAACAAATACCGGGGCCGGTCCAACTCCGTGCGCCGGCGGAAAAAACCGCCGATAAACGGCAGGTTCCCCAGGACTGGCACGGATTCGATATACTTGACCTGGGTGCGTTCGAGCACGCCGCCCATGACCACGGTACCGCCGGAACGAACGGAGACGCGCGTGGCCATCTCGTCAGTGCGGTAGGTGGGGAGCTTGATGTCGAACGTGCTGGACACGTTGCCGTTGACGTCATGGTCGGAGATGGTCGCAAAGGGCACCATTGTGACCGTCGAGTTCACCCTGGGGTTCAGGGCCAGGATGATGGTCTTGCCATCGCCGCCGATGCTGGCCAGCACGTCCAGCGAGGCGCCGGCGGTGATTTTGGTGGGCTTGCCGTCCGGCACCAGTTGCGACGACGAGGCGTATTGGAGAATCTGGGCCTTCACCGTATACTGCTCGTAATAGTATTGAACCTGGCCGTCGCTGATGGTGGCAGGAAGGTTGTTGACCACCACCAGGCTCGGTGCGCTCAGGGTCTGGCTCTCGCCGCTTTGATTGAGCGCCGTCAGCGTGGCGCTTAGGTTCGGCACCCCGAAGACGTTCGTCCAATTCCAGGCGAAGCCGGGCGCCACCGTCGTCGGTGCCAACCCGGTTTGATCCGTAGGTGTCTGCACCCCGCTGGCGGGAGCGCCCGACCCCCAGTTCATACCCAACTGCAGAAAGGCGGCTTCACTGACGGTGACAAAGCGGGCCTGGATCAGGACCTGCTGTAAAGGCCGGTCGAAGGTTTCGATGATCCGCTCCATGACCTCCAACTGCTCGGGGGTTCCGCGGGCAACGATCACGTTGCGCTCGTAATCAATGAAGTACTTCGATCCCATGAAGAAGTTGGTGATCGCCCGCTCCATGGCCGGAACGGTTGACGCCAGGTCGTTGACGAACTTGGCCATCTTTTGCACCTCGGTTACCGTGTGAATCTGCGCCTGCGTCGTGTCGGTCCGGACGACCTCCGGCGGTCCAAACTCCGCCGGCAGAATAAACCCCTTGCGCAGCCGGTAAAACCGCGTTTCCTCGAGCACCTTCTCCTTGTTCTTTGCGTCCACGATCCAGATCAGGTCGTCGCCCACCTGAAACTGGAGTTCCATGTTCCGCGACACATATTTGAGGAAGTTGCCGAGCTTCACCCGCCCCATGTTCACGCTGAGCTTCTGCTGAAAGGCCGGCAGGGACTTGTCCGCAACGAAGTTGATCCCCTCGGTTTCTCCCAGGTTGAAGATGATGGACTCCAGCGTGGCGTTCTCCAGCTTGATGGTCACCTCCTTGTCGAGAACCTTGTTCATCCGGCCCTGCCGCGACTCGAAGTCGAACAGGCGCCCCTCGAGGTAGTTCGTCTTGCCGTAGCTTTCGGGAATGTAAGGTGTGGACTGAATCTTCTGGATCATGTCGCGCACGTCCTTGCGTGGCGGCAGGCCCCGGTCCTTCTTCTCGGTCAGCAGGTCCTTGACCGTCGGGTTGAAAACCGAGTTCTGCGAATCGATGGTGCGAATCTTGTCCTCGAGCGCCTGCTCGCGCTGCCGCTCGCGCTGCTCCTTCACCCATTTCCACAACCGCTGGGCGGCGGCGTCCTGCGGATCACGGGCCACCAGGCCACTGGCCAGTGCCTCGGCCTCTTCCCACCGCCGCTGGCCGGCCAGGTCGAAGATCTTCTTGATGTCGTCGTCATGGCTGGCGCTGTAGGTGATCTTGGGGGGTTCCTTGGGCTTTTCCGCGACCGGCGCCGGCGGGGTGTTGGCCGCTTGTTTGGGCGACATCACCGGCGGGGTATTGGCCGCCTGCTTCGGCGACATCACTGGCGGCGCGTTGGTTTCCGGCTTGGGTAACACCGTCGGCGGCGCGTTGGTCGCCGGAGTCTTCGGCGCGTTGGCGGTGTTGGCTGGTTTCGGAGGCGGGGTTTGGCGGCCTTCCTCGATCCGCTGGCACGAGGCCAGGAGGAGCAAGCCCGCCAACCCCAGCGCGCCACCGAGCCGGCGCATTGCAGATGATCGAACCATTCCGCTGCCAATGGACGGATTGCCTGTGCGATTCATTCAGGACTGCTTCCAGCTCACCTGCGCCCCGCCGGCGCCCGCCGGCGGTGTTTGGCGCGACTGCTCCCGCCCAACACACCCGCCGGACCATGATCACTCACCAGTGGTCGGCACCAGCGTCGTGGGCGTTGCTGCTGGCGCCAGGCATGGTGACTCCCGGTATTGCGAATAGCCAGCCCGAATTCGCGGAATCGCAACTGCCGCCCCCGGCTACACCGCGTAACGGGCCGCGATCCAATCCGGAATCGCCACCGCCCGCCCCGTCGCCGCGCTGATCAGCACGTAGTCGAACCAACCGTCGCTGACCCGTTTGCCAGTCGGTTGCTTCAGTATCTGAAAACCCACCCGGACCCCCTCCGTGAACAACGTCTCGACCCAGGTTCTCACCGCAAACTGCTCCCCCAGTCGCAATGGGCGCCGGTATTCCACGTGGGCGGTGCGGATCACCCAGGCATAACCCAACTTGATGAACTCCTCCATCCCCATCCCGTAGCACCGCGCCATCTGGTCATAGCGCGCCGCCAGCACATAGTCCAGGTAACGACTGCCGTGGACGTGCTGGTTCATGTCAATATCGTCGGGCCGCACCTGCATCTCCGTGGTGAACACCGTGCGCCGGGGTGAGATCGGCGCGGCAACCTCCGCGCTGGGCGACGCTGGCTTGACGGCATGGCTCATGCGATGGCCGCGCTTTTTAAGCCGCGCCCCCGCCACCGTCGAGCGGAATCGTCGCGCGGACGCGGCGCGTGTTTGCCCCGGCGCATAAAAGTCCGGGGAAAATGGGCGTGGACAGGCAGCCGGCCGGCCGCTATGTATCTTGCTGCGGTTGGCAATAACGTCCCTCATGGCGAGGCTGGTGATCATCAACGGACCCGATGCGGGCGGCGAACTGCCGCTGCACCCGGGTGTCAACTGGCTTGGTCGTGCCGGAATCAACGACCTTGTGCTCGCCGACGCCAGCATCTCCGGCCGCCACTGCCAGATCGTCCTCAGCACCGGCAGCCTGCGGGTGCGCGATCTTGGCTCCACCAACGGCACGTTCCTGGACGGACAACCGGTCCTTGAAACCGAGCTCGCGGACGGCCAGATCCTCGCCCTGGGCGGCCTTCAGTTGCGGGTGGAAAACCCGCCGGTTGAGATCTCCATCCCCGCCACCACCCAGCCCGAACCGCCGCGGCCACGTTTCCTCGCCGATGGCAGGCCCGCCTGTGAAAATCATGAAGGCGCGGCAGCCACGCGGCGTTGCGTGCAGTGCGGTCGCACCTTTTGTGAGGATTGCCTCCACCAGTTGCGCCTCGAGGGGCGCACGGCCACGCGGGTGTTCTGCCCGGTCTGCAGCGGAACGTGTGAACCCTTCCAGACCCCGCCGCCCCCTCGCGCGCCCGCCAGGTTTGTCAACCGGCTCCGCGCCACGCTCCGGCTCACCTTCAACTTCAAACCAGGCCCGCCGAAGAGCTAACGCCTGCCCTTCTACAGAATTCCATTGAAACTCCCGCGCCATTCCGGGCAAAATGCCGCCTGTTGAGACTGAAAACTATGAAATCACGATTGGGTTTGCTGATATTGCTGAGCGCCACGGCCACCACACTGATGGCGGCGGATTCCAACGAGTTGAAGGACCCCAAGGACAAGTCCAGCTACGCCCTGGGCATGAACATGGGCAAGGCGCTGCGCCGGATCGGCCTGAGCCAGGACCAGATTAGCACCGAACTGCTTCTGCGCGGCCTGCGCGACGGCCAGACCACCACCAACACCCTCCTGACCGACCAGGAGATGATGGCGACGCTCCGCACCCTGCAAAGCGACGCCCGCAAGCAACTCCTCGAGCACAACAAGAAGGAAGGCGATGAATTCCTCGCCGCCAACAAGACCAAGGAGGGCGTCAAGACCGTCACCGTCAACGTGTCCAGCAACAAGACCGCCGAACTACAGTACAAAATCCTCGCCGAAGGCAGCGGCGAATCCCCCAAGACCAACGACACCGTCACCGTCAACTACCGCGGCACGCTGGTGGACGGCACCGAGTTTGACAGTTCGTTCCGCCGCAATCAACCGGCCAGCTTCAACGTCAACCGCGTCATCCGCGGCTGGTCCGAGGCGCTCAAGATGATGAAGACCGGCGCGCACTGGCAGCTCTTCATCCCCCCCGAACTCGGCTACGGCGAACAGGGCGCCGGCGCCGGCATCGGCCCGAACGCAACGCTCATCTTCGACGTCGAGCTGGTTTCCACCAAGGAAACCCCGCCGCCGCCGCCCATCCCCGTCTCCACCAACCAGGCGATCACCAGCGACATCATCAAGGTGCCATCGAAGGAGGAAATCGCGAAGGGCGCCAAGATCGAGGTCATCAAGGCCTCCGACGTGGACAAACTCAAAGCCCAGGAAAGCACGAACGCGGCACCAACCGAAAAGAAGTAGCCGCGGACGGGCTCGCCCGGCCTGCTCATGTGACCAACCGGCCGCCTTCGGGCGGCCCTTTCTTTGAGCAACTGCCCGCCCCCGGCCGCACGGCGGCCGGCTTGACACCTAACGCCCGCCGGCAAAAACTCGCGCAAAACACGCCCTGCCCATGCTTGTCGAAGGAATCGTCAACCCGCACGTGCTCTCGCTCGTCAGTCGCATCCGGCACACCAACTCCCTGGTCATCGCCGACGTCGCCTTCCCGTTCTGGCCGACGATTGAAACCGTGGACCTGTCGCTCATCCGCGGCGTGCCCACCGTCCTCCAGGTCGTGGACGCCCTCCTGCCGCGCTGGAGATGCGGCACCGTGTTCATGGCGGAGGAATTCCGCGCCCACAACGACCGCCGGACCCAGACCGCCTTTGCCCGCACCTGCCGTGGTGTGCCCATCACCTTTGAACCCCACATTGAGTTCAAGAAACGGGTGCCCGCCGCCATCGGTCTCATCCGCACCGGCGACCCCACGATGTACGCCAACATGATCCTGGTGTCCGCTTAGGCACCCGCAACATTGACGCCGCGACCAAGCCGCGCCACCCTGCCGCTCCCATGAAAGGCATCTCGCTGCAACAACCGGGCGCATTCGCGATGGTGGACCTCCCCGAACCGGCGCCCCCGGGTCCGGGCGAGGTGCGCGTCCGCGTCCATCGCGTTGGCATCTGCGGAACGGACTACAGCGGGTACCTTGGCCGCATGCCGTTCTATTCCTACCCGCGCATCCCGGGCCACGAACTGGGTGTCGAGGTGCTCGCTGTCGGACCCGGCGTCACCAACGTCCGCCCCGGCGACCGCTGCGCCGTCGAACCGTATCTGAACTGCGGGCACTGCGTCGCCTGCCGCCGCGGCGGCAGCAACTGCTGCGCCAACCTGCAAATCCTGGGCATCCACACCGACGGCGGCCTGCGCCAGGAACTCAACCTGCCGGCCCGCAAGCTGCACCCCTCCGCCCGGCTCAGCTATGACCAGCTCGCGCTGGTGGAAACCCTCGGCATCGGCGGCCACGCCGTCGCCCGCGCCAACCCGCAACCGGACGACACCGTCCTGGTCATTGGCGCCGGCCCCATCGGCCTCTCGGTCATCCAGTCCGCCCATCTCACCGGCGCCCGCGTGATCGCGCTCGATCTCGACAAACAACGCCTCGCCCGCTGCCGCCAGATGCTCGGAGTCACCGACACCGTGCTGGCCACCGGCGTGGCGGCCAACCTGCGCGCGCTCGAGGAACTCACCCGGGGCGACTTGGTCAACATCGTGATCGATGCGACGGGCAATCACAAAAGCATGGCCCATGCGCTCAAGGCCGTCGCCCCCACCGGCAAGCTCGTGTTCGTCGGCATCGCGCCCGCGCCCGTTGCCCTCGAAAGCCTGCTGCTGCACCGCCGCGAAGTCACCGTCCTGGCCAGCCGCAACTCCCTGCCCACCGATTTTACGCGCATCATCCGGCAAATCGAAACCGGCAGCATCAACACGCAGCAATGGCTCACCCACATCGCCGGTTTCGATGAGTTCATCACCATTTTCCCCGCCTGGTTGAAGCCGGAAACCGGCGTCATCAAGGCGATGGTCCACCTTCCATGACGCTGTCCCTTTCACGCCCGGCCAGCCGCGCCGGATTCACCCTGATCGAACTGCTGGTGGTCATCGCCATCATCGCGATCCTGGCCGGTTTGTTGTTGCCGGCCCTTTCGCGCGCGAAGGCCCAGGCCCATGCCCTCGGCTGTGCGAGCAACCTTCGCCAGCTCTCGCTGGCCTGGCAGCTCTACGCCAGCGATAATAACGAGGCCTACGTCAACAACCACGGCATCGACGAAACCCGCCAGCGCCACGCGAGCTGGGTCAACAACATCGAGGATTGGGGCCTGAGCACGGGCAACACCAACGCCGCCGACATCCTCGACGGCAAACTCGCCACGTACGCAGGCAACACCATCGGCGTGTACAAATGCCCGTCCGACCGCTCCGTCGCCGCCAACGGCCCGCGCCTGCGCAGTATCTCCCTCAATTCGCTGGTCGGCGATCCCGGCATTCTCACGAACAAGTTCAACCCCGCTTATGTCCAGTTCTTCAAGTCCGGCGATGTGCCGAATCCGACCGGCATCTTCGTCTTCCTCGATGAGCATCCCGACACGATCAACGACGGCTTCTTCATGAACCGCTTGAACGAACCCAAATGGGGCAACCTTCCCGCGTCCTACCACAACGGCGCCGCCAATCTCGCCTTCGCCGACGGTCACATGGAAAGCCACCGCTGGCAGGTCACCGGTCCCACGGGCACCACCCGCCCGCCCGTGCAGGATGCCGTGGGCGGTGGCTTCCCCGCCCAGCCCACCACCGACTTCGACTGGCTCAAGGAACGGTCCAGCGTGCTCAAACCCTGACCGACCCGCTTGACTCGGTTCCGCCGACTCATTTCCGCTTTGGCGCCGGCGCTCCGCGCGCTAGACTGCCGGCGATGACGGATGCACTGGTCGTCAACGAGATTTTCCTCAGCGTGCAGGGTGAAAGCACCTTCGCCGGCCTGCCGTGCGTCTTCGTGCGCCTCACCGCCTGCAACCTGCGCTGTTCCTACTGTGACACCGCCTACGCGTTCACCGAGGGCCAGCGGAGATCGCGCGCTGAAATCTTCGCCGAGGTCCGTCAGCTCGCGGCTCCGTTCCGCGCGAGAACAGACGGCCCCCGGCTTCCGCTCGTCGAGGTCACCGGCGGTGAACCGCTGCTCCAGGCCGCCACACCCGCACTGCTGCGCGACCTCTGCGACGAGGGCTTCACCGTCCTGCTCGAAACCAGCGGCGCCCTCGACATCGCCACCGTGGACCCGCGCGTCCACCGCATCATGGACTTGAAATGCCCCGCCAGCGGCGAAAGCGGCCGAAACCGCTGGGAAAACCTGCGCCACCTCCGCGCCGGTGACGAACTCAAGTTCGTCATCACCACCGAGGAGGACTACACCTGGACCAAGTCCGTCATCGTTGAACACCACCTGGACGCGGTCTGCCCGCTGCTGGTTTCCTGGGCCACGCCGCTCGAACCGCATCAACGCGACCAGACGCTCAAGCCTGTCCCGGCGCACGCCACGCCGATCTCCCGACAAGCCCTTGCCGAGCACATCCTCGCCGACGCCCTGCCTGTCCGCTTCCAATTTCAGATGCACAAGTTCATCTGGCCGCCCGACCAGCGCGGCGTGTAATGCCAGCCGGCAAACCTCATGGCCCAATCTTCATCCCGAGGCCGGCCAACGTGAGCCGCACCACCCAAATCCTCCGCCGCCTCCGCCGCTATGAGTCGCGGAACGTGACGTTCCTCGACTCGGACGGCTCCTGGCCCATCGTGTGGGAGCGCGCCCGGGGCGTCCACGTATGGGATGCCGATGGCCGCCGGTACCTGGACCTCACGGCCGCCTTCGGGGTCGCCGCCGCCGGCCACGCGAATCCGCGCGTCGTCCGCGCCGGCCAGGACCAAATGGCCCGCCTGCTCCACGCGATGGGCGACGTCCATCCCCACGCGCTCAAAGCCGAACTCGCCCGCGAACTCAGCCGCCTGACCTTCGAACGCTGGCACAAGTTGAATTTCAAATTTCAAATTTCAAATTTCAAATTCAAATCATCGGCTGGCAAAACCATTTTCGGCAATTCCGGTTTCGAGGCGGTGGAAGCGGCGCTCAAAACGGCGTTGCTCGCCACCGATCGGCCCGGTGTCATTGCCTTCGATGGCGGGTATCATGGCCTTGGTTATGGCGCGCTCAACACGACCCACCGCGAATTCTTTCGTTCCCCGTTCCGCCGCCAGTTGCGCGAATTCGCGGACTTCGCGCCGTTCCCGCTCAAAACGGCTGACCTGGCACACTCCGTCAGGGTCGTCCGCCGCTTGCTGGGCACCGGCCGCATCGGCGCCGTGCTCGTCGAACCCGTGCAGGCCCGCGGCGGCATCCGGGTCCCGCCCGCTGATTTTCTCCCGCAGCTCCGCCGGCTCTGCGACCGGCACGGCGCGCTCCTGATCTGCGACGAGGTTTACACCGGCTTCGGTCGCACTGGAAAATGGTTCGCCGTCGAGCACAGCGGCGTGGTTCCCGATCTGCTCTGCCTCGGCAAGGCCCTGACCGGAGGCTTTCCGCTGTCCGCCTGCGTCGGCCGCGCCAACCTCATGGACGCCGCGTGGCCCGCGTCCCAGGGGGAAGCCATCCACACCAGCACTTTCCTCGGCCACCCGGTCGGCTGCGCCATGGCCCTGGCGCAGATCCGCACCCTGAAACGAGAGCGACTCATCGAGCAGAGCGCCCGCCTCGGCAGATTCTTGTTGGAACACCTCACCGCGATCGCCACTGCGCCGCTGCCGCTGTGCGCCTCTGCCCGCGGACTGGGGCTGATGGCCGGCCTCGAATTGTGCCGGCCCGACGGTTCGCCGGCGACCACCGAGACCCTCACGCTCGTCAAACGCCTGCTCCGTCGCGGCTTCATTTTCCTGCCCGAAGGCGCCGACGCGAATGTGGTCAGCTTCACGCCGCCGTTGACCATCACCGCGGCGCAACTCGGCACCGCCCTCGCCGCGCTCCGGGACGAACTCACCAGCCTCGCCGCACCATGAAACTTTCCGAAATGCGGCAGACCCTCAACGAGCGCGGCCTCCAGTTGACGCGCTCCCTGGGCCAGAGTTTTCTCCACGACGGCAACCAAATCCGTCGCATCGTCGCCGCCGCGGAACTGCAACCCACGGACCGCGTGCTCGAAATCGGTCCCGGGCTCGGCCCGCTGACCGACGTCTTGCTGTCCCAGCCGGTTGAGGTGCTCGCCGTCGAGTTGGACCGCCGCCTGGTGGACGCGCTCCGCGAGCGGCTCGGCGCCCATCCCCGCCTCCGGCTCGTCCATGCCGACGCGCTCGAATACCTGCGCGCCAGGCCCCACGACTGGACCGGCTGGAAACTCGTGGCCAACCTCCCCTACTCCGTCGCCTCAACGATCCTCGTCGAGTTGGCCCAGACAGAGAGGCCGCCGGACCGGCTGGTCAACACCGTTCAGCTTGAGGTGGCGCACCGGATCTTCACTGGGCCGGACACGGCCGATTACGGCGTGATGACCCTGTTGATCCAACTTCGTTACGAACCGCGCGACTGGTTCAAGATTCCGCCCGAGTGCTTTTTCCCGGCGCCCGATGTGGCGTCCGCGTGCGTCTGTTTGCACCGGCGACCAGTGGAGCTACTGTCGGCAGCGGAGCGCAGGTTGTTTGTGCGGCTGGTTAAACGGGCCTTTTCCCAGCGCCGCAAAATGATGTTCAAGTTGCTCAAGCAGGAATGGCCGGAAGCGAAGCTCGAAGCCGCCTTCGCGCAACTGGAAATTCCGTTGCCGGAACGCGCCGAAAAGCTGGGCTTGGAGAAGTTCACCCAACTGGCAAGGTTGCTCCATGAGAAGGCTTAGATTCCGCTCCTTGCGGATTTCCTGGAAGTTGTCGCGGAGCGGCGACCGGGCGGTAGCCGCGAGCTTCAGCCCTCGGTGGACGAAGGGCCGATTCCACGAACCCAGGCTCGCGAATCGTTCCCCTGGACCACGCGGAATCCCCCGCAACCGCCCTGCGCCTGCCTGCGCCGCGGAGCTCGGCGCCGCGGCAGGCGGGGGCACCTTCTCCCCCACTGGGGGAGAAGGCCGGGATGAGCGGGTGAAGTTCATGGGTATCACACGGCGCCACGCAACCGCTGACGCCAGAACCGATCCCTGCGCCTCCGCTCCAGGCGTCGCTCCGCGACGCCCCTGTTCCCGGGCGTGGCGAACCGTGGGTTTAAACCCACGGCTACCTTCACAGCCTCGCTCCGCGAGGCGCGCACCGGCTTGGTTTCGTATCTCCGATTGATTTATGACCGAAGAACTCTTCGATGTCGTCAACGACCGGAACGAAGTCGTCAGCCGCGAGCGGCGGAGTGAAGTCCATCGCCTCGGCCTCAAGCATCGCTCGGTACATGTCCTGGTTTTTAACTGGCGCGGGGAACTGTTCCTCCAAAAGCGCTCGATGAAAAAGGACAGTTTCCCCGGCACTTGGGATTCGTCCGCGTCCGGCCATCTCGCGCCCGGCGAAAGCTACGATGCCGCCGCGCTGCGCGAAACCGAGGAGGAACTCGGCGTGCGCCTGATGCCCCCGCCCACCCGCCTGTTCAGGATCGCCGCCTGCCCGGAAACCGGCCAGGAGTTCGTCTGGGTTTACCGGGCCGCGCACGAAGGGCCGTTCACGCTGCACCCGGACGAAATCGAGACCGGCGCTTGGTTTGCGCCGGAGCGGATTACCGCGTGGCTCGCGGAAAGACCGCGTGATTTCTCCCCGTCCGTGCCGCTCATCTGGCAACGCTGGCTGGCCTGGGGCACCTCCCCTGCCCCACCCCCGGACGCCTGACATGGCCCTGCTCAACGAAGAAACCAACCGCTGGCGTTTCCGTGCCGTGGCCGCGTCTGCGCTGCTCCTGGCGGGCCTCATCATCGCCGCGCAGGGGATTCGCGCCCTGCCCGAGCGCGAACCCGTCACCGCGTCGCGCCGGGTGCAAAGAGCCCAGCGCGACGCGTCTGAACAGATCATTGCCGGCGCCGCCGCGAGCCTCGCCGGCGCGGCCCTGCTCGTGATCATCATCCGCTCACGTCGGCTGGCTCCGCTGAAATAATGTCCTGACTTGACTTGTCGGTGCGGCACGATCGGCGGTCTCCCCGCCGGTAGTTCTGCCTTTAGGCGACCCCAACCGGCTGAAGCCGGGACTCCAAACTCCGTTCGATGGTGGAAGTCAGGACACTACCCCCGCCGACGCAGTCTTGATCCGGTCCGCGCCGACCGCCACAATCCCGCCGTGGCCATCGCTTCCGTCCAGGCCGTCACGTCACTCGATCCGCCCGAACTCGCGCCGTATCGCACGATGCGGATGCAGGCCGACCACTGGCGCCAGCGCATCTTCGTTGCCGAAGGTGAGAAGGTCGTCCGCCGGTTGCTCGAGAGTCCGCTCGGCGTCGTTTCTGTGCTCGTGCCGGAAAAGTGGTTCCAGCTCCTCGAACCGTTGATCGCCGCCCACGCGAGCGCCATCTGTGTCTTCACCGCCGAGAAGAAGTTGCTCGAGCAATTGACCGGCTTCTCCATGTATCAGGGCTTGCTGGCGGTGGGCCGGATTCCGCCGCCCGTGAGCGTGACCGGGGCGTGGGCGACGGCGCCGTCCCCGCGTCTTTTCGCCGCGGTGGATGCGCTCTCGAGCGCCGAAAACATCGGCGCGCTGGTGCGAAACTGCGTCGCCTTCGGCGTCCAAGCCTTGCTAGTCGGCGAGACCAGCAGTCATCCCTACTTGCGCCGCGCCGTGCGCAGTTCGATGGGCACCGTCTTTCAACTCCCGGTGATCGAGACCGCCGATCTCGCCGGCTCGCTGCGCGAACTCCGGGCCGCCGGGGTGCACTGCGTGGCCGCGCATCCGCACACGAACGGGCGCACGTTGACCCAGGCGCGCCTCGACCACGACGCCTGCCTGGTGTTCGGCAGCGAGGGCTACGGACTGTCGCCGGCCGTGCTCGCGGCCTGCGATGACGCGGTCGCCGTGCCGATGCCGCCGGCAGTGGATTCGCTCAACGTGGCGTCGGCCGCGGCCGTGTTTCTTTACGAGGCCAACCGGCAACGGGGCAAAATGTGAGCGGATTGCGGTTTCTTCCGCGCGCCGTTCGTGGTTTGCTGGCGGCATGGAACCGACGCTGCCACCGTTGACTCCGGGAACGCTCTACCTCGTCGCCACCCCGATCGGCAACCTGGAGGACATCACGCTCCGGGCGCTGCGGGTGCTGCGCGAGTGCGACGTCGTGGCCGCCGAGGACACGCGCCGGAGCGGGCAGTTGCTGACCCATTTCGGCATCCGGCGGCCGCTGCTGAGCTATTTCAAATTCAACGAGGCCCGCCGCAGCGAGGAAATCCTGGAGCGGCTCCGGCGCGGCGAAAAAGTGGCCCTGGTGACGGACGCCGGCAGCCCGGGCATCAGCGACCCCGGCGAGCGCGTCGTGCGCGCCGCCCGCGCCGCCGGGTTGCGGGTCGAAGCCGTGCCCGGCCCGTGCGCGCTGGTGGCCGCGCTGACGGCGAGCGGGTTGCCGACCGACGAATTCCATTTCGCCGGCTTTCTGCCGCACAAATCCGGGCAACGGCGCCGGAAACTCGTGCGACTGGCGGCCATCACCGCCACGCTGGTGCTCTATGAATCCCCCTACCGCGTGGAACGGCTGCTGGAGGAACTCAGCGCCGTGCTGCCCGCCCGGCGCGTTGTGCTGGCCCGGGAACTCACCAAAAAGTTCGAGGAGTTCCTGGCCGGCCGGCCGGCGGAGTTGCTGGCGCACATGCGGCAGCGGACCTGCAAAGGCGAATTTGTGGTGCTGGTCGCCCCGCCGGGTGCAGCCGAGGCCCCGACTGCGCCCGCGGCGGCGTGAGGATTAAAGTTTACATCGCGGCCAGCCCTCAGGTATAAGCTGGCAAACAGTCTGCCAGCCCGAACCAGTCCGTCCCGATCGTCGGGGCGGTGGCGGCTGGCAGTCACAACCAACATTTGCCTTATGGACCAGCCACTGCCAGCCGATGCCCCGGAAACGACGCCAGCAATTCGACCCACCTCGCTCGTGTCCCGCCTCTTCAACATGTTCGCCGCGCCGGGCGAGGTGTTCGACGAGGTGAAAGCCAGCCCACCCAGCAACGCCAACTGGCTGGTGCCGGCCCTGTTGTTTACCGTGATCGGCTGGCTCTGTGGTTGGCTGATCATCTCCCAGGACTTCACCAAACAGCAGATTACCGACATGCAGGACAAGGCGATCCAGAAGCAGGTCGAGAAGGGCAAGCTCACCAAGGAGCAGGCCGAGGCCAGCCGGGCGGTGGTCGAGAAGTTCGCCACCTTGGGACCCATGATCGGCGTGGCGGCGGTACCACCGATCATGGGTTTCGTCGGGCCTTTGTGGTTCGGGTTGATCGTGTGGCTTTTCGGCGACAAGCTCTTCAAGGGCGGCTTCACCTTCATGAAAGGAGTCGAGGTCGCCGGCCTCGTGGCAATGATCGCGGTTCTGGAGTCCATTTTGCACACGCTTGTGGCTTGCGTGGCCGGCAACATGTTCGCCGGCCCGAACCTGGGCCTGCTGGTGCTCAAGGACTACGACCCCAACAACTGGCAGCACTCGTTGCTCACGAAGGTGGACCTGATGACATTCTGGGAACTGGCGGTACTTTCGCTCGGGCTGGCGCGGTTGGGGGGCGTGCGATTTGGCCGGGCCCTGACCTGGCTGGGCGGTTGCTGGCTGGCCTGGACGGTCTTCCTCACGGCCCTGCTCATGGCGATCCATAAGTTGACTGGAAACTGAAGCCGGTCGCGGGCTGGCCCGGGGGCGCGGCCTCAACCCAGCGTGCCATTTCGTGAAACAAAACTGCCGGTGGGGTGTCTTAAAAGGGAATTAACTGACATGGCAACTTCGAAATCCAAAAAACGGAAGAAAATCCTCATTTTCACCGTCATCGTGCTGGTACTGGCCGGTCTGGGCACGACCGCGCTCCTGCGCAAGCGCGAGCCGATGATCACGATTCAAACCGAGAAGGTGACGCGCCGCAACCTGATCGAGCTGGTGCCCGCCAACGGCCGCATCCAGCCAGTAATCGCGGTCAAAATCAGCCCCGAGGTCAGCGGTGAGATCATCGAACTCCCGGTCAAGGACGGCCAGGCGGTCAAGAAGGGTGATCTGCTGGTGCATATCCGGCCGCAGGATTACATCGCCGCGCGGAACTCGGCCGAGGCCAGCTACAGGGGCGCCATGGCCGGCCGCGACAGCGCCGCCGCCAGCCTCGAAAGGGCAGCGTCCGATTTCAAACGGTATGATGTCCTGCACAACGGCGGCCTCGTCTCTGATGCGGATTTCCAACAGGCGCGGATGGCTTACGACGTCGCCCGGGCCCAACTCGAAAGCGCCGTTCACAATGTTGAGATGGCCGACGCCGCCCTCAAGCGCGCCGACGAAGACCTGCGCAAAACCACCATCTTCTCGCCGCTGGACGGCACCGTCAGCCCGCTCAACTCCCGCCTCGGCGAACGCGTTGTCGGCACCGCCATGATGGCGGGCACCGAGATCATGACCATTGCCGACCTCAACGAGATGGAGGCGCGGGTGGATGTGGGCGAAAATGATGTCGTCCTGATGAAGATCGGCCAGACGGCCCGCCTCGAGGTGGACGCGTTCAAGGACCGCAAATTCACCGGCATCATTACGGAGATCGCCAATTCGGCGAAAAATGCCGCGGTCAGCGGTTCTTCACAGGATGCGACCAAGTTCGAGGTCAAGATCCGCATCCAGGACAAGGAAGCCTTCCGCCCGGGGATGTCGGTCACCGCCGAGGTCGAGACGCGCTCCCGCACCAATGTCCTCACGGTCCCGATTGCCAGCGTCACCACCCGCCTGCCCAAGGAGGCCAGCAAAAAGCCGGGCGGCAAGTCCGGCGCCACCAACAGCCCCGCCGGCAGGAGCACCCTGGCCAGCACGAACGCGCCCGGTGGCACGAACGCCCTGGCGAGCACGAATGCACCCACAGGTACCAACACCCTCGCCAGCACCAACACGGCGGCGGGCACCAACGCGCCGACCGCCCGCAAGCCCGGCGAAGCGGCCAAACCGATCGAGGTCGTGTTCCTCAAGCAAGGCGACCGCGCCAAGATGGTCACGGTAAAGCGGGGCATCAGTGACGATGCCTATACCGAAATCGCTGAAGGTCTGACCGAGGGCCAGGAGGTCATCTCTGGCGGCTACAAGGCGATCAGCCGCGAACTCGAGGACGACAAGAAAGTCAAAATCGGCCCCGCGCCGTTCGAGAAGAACAAGGAGACGAAGTGACGACCCGCCCACACCGGCCGGTGGCGACGGGTCCCTCCGCGCCAACCCCCTGCCGCGCATGAGCCTCATCCGCCTCGACAAAGTGTCCCGCCGCTATCAGATGGGGACCGAGACCATCCACGCCCTGCGCGAGGTCACGTTTGGCATCGCTCGCGGCGAATATGTCGCCATCATGGGTCCTTCGGGTTCGGGCAAGTCCACGCTCATGAACCTCATCGGCTGCCTCGACACCGCCACCTCTGGCGCCTACGTGCTCAACGGCGTCAACGTCAGCGAAATGGACGACAACCAGCTTGCCGAGGTGCGCAACAAGGAGATCGGTTTCGTCTTCCAGACGTTCAACCTCCTGCCCCGCGCCACCGCCCTGCACAATGTCGAACTGCCCCTGATTTACGCCGGCATGCCCACGGAGGAGCGACGGCGCATCGCGATCGAAACGATGACGAACGTCGGGCTGGCCGACCGCATGAGCCATAAGCCCAACGAAATGTCGGGCGGCCAGCGGCAGCGCGTCGCCATCGCCCGGGCGCTCGTCAACCGCCCTTCCATTCTGCTGGCCGACGAGCCCACCGGCAACCTCGACACCAAGACGGGCGAGGAGATCATGGCGCTGTTCGAGGAACTCTCCTCCCAGGGCAACACCATCATCGTGGTGACCCACGAAGAGGACATCGCCCGCCACGCGCGGCGAATCGTCCGCATCCGCGATGGGCTGATCGCCAGCGACGAGCCGGCGCGGCGTTAGCGTCCGGCCATGCGTTTCACCTCGGAATTCCTCGAAAGCCTGCGGATCGCCGGCGATGCCATCCGGACGAACAAATTGCGCGCCGGCCTGACGACCCTCGGCATCATCATCGGCATCGTCACCGTGACCCTGATGGCCACGGCCATCCAAGGTCTAAAACGCGGGTTCGTCAACAGCATCTCCATACTGGGCACCGATGTGCTCTATGTGCAGCGCCTCGACTGGTTCATCAACTCGGAGGCCGAATGGCGCCGGGAAAACAAGCGCAAGGACATCACCTATGCCCAGTTCCGCTCCCTGGCCCGGCAACTCGCCCTCGCGCGAGCCGCCGCGCCCCAGGTGGACACCGGCCAACCGGTCAAATACAAGAACCGCACTTCCTCTTCCGTCCACATCATCGGCACCACCGACCAATTCCAGTTCACCGGCGGCTTGACCGTGGCGGACGGCCGGTTTCTCAGCGGCGCCGACAGCGAAGGCGGCCGGCCGGTGTGCGTCGTGGGCGCGCAGACCGCCACCAATCTCTTCGTCAACGAGAATCCGCTGGGGCAGCGCATCTACATCAGCGGCCATCCCTTCGAGGTCGTCGGCGTGCTCGAAAAGCAGGGCGATTTTCTCGGTGCCTTCAGCCTCGACAACCAGGTGGTCATCCCGGTGGAACAATTCACCACGCTCTTCTGGCATGACCCGGATTACACGATCCAGATCAAGGCCATGAGCGTGGATGCGCTCGAAGACTGCCGCGAGGAGGTCCGGGGCATCATGCGGAAAATCCGCCACGTCGAACCCGGCCAGGACGACGACTTCTCCATCAACCAGCAGGATGCTTTTTTGAAAATATTCGACAAAGTGATAGGCACCATCGCCACCGCCGGCCTTTTCATCACCAGCCTGTCGCTGTTCGTCGGCGGCATTGGCATCATGAACATCATGTTCGTTTCCGTCGCCGAGCGTACCAAGGAGATCGGCATCCGCAAGGCCATCGGGGCGAAACGCCGCACCATCCTGCTGCAGTTCCTCACCGAGGCAGCGGCCATTTGCATCATGGGCGGAGCCATCGGCCTGGCCATCGCCTGGCCGCTGACGCTCGTGATGGCTCATTTCATGCCCGCCCGCATGTCGCTCTCGGTCGTGGGGTTGGCGTTTCTGGTGTCGCTGCTCACCGGCGTGGTGGCCGGCTTCCTGCCCGCCTGGCGTGCCGCGCGTATGGACCCGGTGGAGGCGCTGCGCAACGAATGACCGCCATGAAAGCGCCGCCCCACCCGCCCCGCCGCAACGGGCTGAACCTGCTCCTCGCCGAGATCAAGGAGAGTTTCTTCATGGCCATGGGCGCCCTGGCCGCGCACAAACTTCGCTCCGCCCTGACCCTCCTCGGCGTCCTCGTCGGCGTCTTCTCCATCATCGTGGTCATGACTGCGATGCGCGTTTTGCAGCAGAACATCGAGAATGATCTCAGCCAGTTGGGCGCCCACACTTTCCAGGTTCGGAAATGGCCGGGCGCTTACTTCGGCGGACCGGAGGGCTTCGAGAAGTTCTGGCGGCGCAAGAACATTTCCCTCGCCCAAGGCCGCACGGTCATGGACAAGGCCACGCTGGCCCTGAACGTCGGCATCGAAACCGGTTTCTGGAGCGGCGAGGCGAGTTCCCGCTACGACAAGAGCCCGCCCAACGTCGGCCTCACGGGGGCCACGCCCGGCGGCTTTCCGGCGCGCAACTGGGTGATCGGCGAAGGCCGCGGCCTCAACGAGACCGACGTGGACAGCGCCAAGGACGTCTGCATCCTCGGCTACAAACTCTCCACGCTCCTGTTCCCGCACGGTTCGGCCTTGGGCGAGGCGGTCAAACTGGATGGCATCAACTACACCGTCGTCGGCGTGCTCGAGGAAAAGGGCGCCGCGCTCGGGGGCGACCAGGACAACTTCGCCGTCATTCCCATCACCACCGGCCTGAACCGCTACGGCGCCATCTGGCGCAGCCTCTCGATCCTCGTCCAGGCGCGCGACCAGGAATCCTACGACGACACGGTCGAGCAGGTGCGCGGCATCATGCGCGCGATTCGCAAAGTCCAGCCCGGCACCGAAGACGATTTCGAGGTGTTCTCGAACGACTCGCTCATCGCCCAGTTCAACAGCTTCACCCTCACCGTCCGCATGGGCGTCGCCGTCATCAGTTCGATCGCCCTGCTCGCCGCCGGCATCGGCATCATGAACATCATGCTGGTCTCGGTGACGGAACGGACGCGCGAGATCGGCATTCGCCGCGCCGTCGGCGCCAAGAAGCGCAACATCATGACGCAATTCATCATGGAGGCCATCGTGCTGTGCGAGGTCGGCGGGGCCGCCGGCGTGCTGCTCGGCATCGCCGGCGGCAACATGACCGCCTACTTCTTCGAGGTGCCGCCCGTGATCCCCGTGGACTGGGTGATCATCGGCCTGCTGATCTGCTCTTTTGTTGGCATCGTGTTCGGCACTTATCCGGCCTACAAGGCGGCGAACCTCGATCCGATTGACTCGCTCCGCTACGAGTGACGTGCGAACCGCGATCGGCAACGCCGCCGTTGCGCAGGCGGCTCAGCCAGGAGCCTGCCCCAGCCACACGCGCAGCGCCGCGCGCACCGACGGAAACGCAATCTCCTCCGGCTTCACCCCGGCCGGCTCGCGCCAGCACAAGTCCGCCACTTCCTCTACGGACACCGCCGCTCCCATCCCCGGCGCCTCGGCTTCGAAGAAAAGGTCCAGCACCGGATAGGTCACGTCGCGAAAGGTGTACTCGTTCGGCTGCGAACAAACAAACCGCACCGGGCCAATCTCCAGCCCGACCTCCTCACGCACCTCCCGCCGCAACGCCGCCTCCGCACTCTCACCAATGTCCACAAAACCGCCCGGCAGCCCCAGCTTCCCCTTCGCCGGGTCCTTTGCCCGCTGGAGGAACAGCACCCGGCCGCCGCCGTCGCGCAGGAACCCGCCCACCGCCACCGCCGGATTCAGGAAATAGAGCCAGCCGCACGCGGCGCAGCGGAAGGGATTCGCACCGACCACGGCCGATTTCGCGCCACAGCGCGGACAATGCTGAAAAAAGGCAGACGGTTGCATGCGATCGAATGACACGGAGTTTACGCGGTCGCGCCGGCTGAAGCCAAGCCCATCAACACGTCGGTAGTGCCTCAATGGGTAGAAACGGCGCTCCAGATCGGCGGCCGTTGTCCGTAGGACAGGCGTCCCGCCGGTCACCATGACTGGCCAGAGGCCCGTCCTACGCCACGCCGCGCCCGTCGCAAAGCCACTGGTCACAAGTTGACCACTCTCAGCGCGCCTTCCGCAGCAGCAGGTTGCCCTCAACATCGCGCCACTCCGTCCCCGCGGCCGTTTGAGTCCGGCGCGCGAGCGTCTGCAGGTAGAACAACGTCGGCTCGGCGATGTGCTGGTTGTTCAGGAACGGCTCGGTGTATTGGATGTCGCCGAAGCGCGCCTGGTCCGCATGGTGTTGCTGGCCCACGTGATTGTTCCAATCCACGCCCTCGGTCAGAAACCCCCAGGCGCCGTGGTGATGCTTCGCCGCCGCGCGCAGAATCGTCAGCCCGTCCAGTTCGTAGCGCCGGCTGCGCGGCGGGTCCCCCGCCCGGGCGTCCGCTGCGGCCTCAAAAAAGGCCAGGGCCGCTTCCGCGTTCTCCCAGAGATACGCTGTGTCCCAGCTCTTCTCCATGAACAGCAGGCCGCGCGTGGCCACGCCGTTGCGGTCCTCCCGCATCTTGAACGCGTCCAGACCCAGCAAACACCGGTCGTAGGCAAACGCCCGAATGGGTTCGTCCTTCAGCACCCGTGACACCTCCAACAGCGTGCGGAATGCCACCGAGAAGGCCACGTTCTCTTCCGGATCATAAGTGTCGTGGTTGATGCTGCCGAAAATCCCGCCCGCCCGCATGAACGCCGCCGTCCGTACCTTCAAAACCGGCCGGTAGTCCGCCAGGCCACGCGCGCTGAGCGCGGCCTCGAGCTGCACAATGAACAGGCCGTCGGCTGAGGTCTGCCAGAACGGATCCGCCCCGCCCTCGGGCGACTGGCGATACGGGGTCCCCGCCGGCGTGACCCGTCGCGGGTACCAACCGTTGGGCGTTGGCAGCACCTTCGCGTCCAGCCAGGCCGCCGTCCGCGCCGCCATCGCCTGCATTCGCGCCGCCCGGGGGTCGCCGCGCAGGTCATCGGCAAAGCCCAGCAACTGAAAGGCCACCTTGGCCATGGAACCCGGGCAAAACCAGTCCGACTGATGCTTGTAGTTCAAGACGAACCGGCCGGTCGTCGTCTCGCGATAGCCGCGGATGAATCCGGTCCGCTCGTCGAGAAATCCGTCCTCCAGCACGTGATCGAGGATGTCCCGCGCGTCGCGCTGCCACTCCGGCCGCCCCAAGAACCGGCCCCAGCGCCAAATCTCCCAGGCCCCACCGACGGCGTTGGCGGCCCAGCCCGGACCCTCGAGGTTGCCGAAATCATGCCAGCCCATCACCGTGCCATCGGGCTTGACGAAGCTCGACGTCGCGACGAGGTGACCGTGCTCGTCCCGCCGCAACGTCTTCATCAACGTAAACCGGAGTGAATCGAGCGTCGAATCCACTACCGGGCAGGCCGGATCGGCCGGCACGTAAAAAGCCGGAGCGTTTGAGGCGGCCAGGACCAGCGCCCCCCAAAAAAACGGTGCCGACAAAACGGCCGGCAGCAACCAAGGCTTCATAGGCGAGTGGTTTGACCCTAACCGGAACCCGCCCCGCCGTGAACTCCGAATTCGCGGAACCTGCCGGCGTTTAGCCCGGGGGTGACAACTCGACGGAAGTATGCAGACCGCGGCAAATCGAGTTGAATGTGCGCCCGTCAGCGCAAAGCCGGCTCGTGTCGGGGGCGCGGGTTTTGTAATGAAATCTGTGTCAAACGTTTTTCGATTTGATTTGTTTGTGGTGATTTCCCGCCGCCTCCGCAATACCAGCGACAGATTATCCTCGGTCGAGGGTGAGACAGTGGGCCTTGCGGCCATCGCGGGATCGCGTCCCGCCATCGGCCGCCGCCGATCAACCACCGCCCGGCAGTTTACTGCGCCGCACGGGTGAGCGCATCCAGCACGATCCCCGGTGTCAATGTTGCCGGCAGAATGATGCCGGGCTGGTTCGCCGTCTTCGGAAAAACGACCACCAACGGCACGCCCGCCCGCCGATGGCGCTTGAGTTCCTCGGCAATGCGCGGGTCCTGGTCCGTGTAGTCCGCGCGAAATGCCACCGCACCGGTTTCCTTCAGCTTGCTGCGAACGCTCGGCACGTTGATCGCGAACTTTTCGTTGGCCATGCAAGTCAGGCACCACCGGGCGGTGAAATCCACCAGCGCCGGCCGCCCGCTTGCCCGTACCTGTTCCACCGCCTCGGCACTCCACGGTTGCCAGGCAATGCCGTCGCCGCGCACCGGAATGATTCCGGGCGTTGTGGAACCGCTCACCGGGTGCCGCCAGTCCAATTCGCCTTCGAGCACACAGGCATAACCGAAGACCACGAGCGCGAGCGCAGTAGCGGCCGCCAGCCCGCGGCGACGCGTTCCGCGCTGGAACAATTCGCCCCAGACCCACAACGCCAGCGCCAGGAGGGCCAGCAGCAGGCCGAGCCACAAGACGCCGCCTTCGCCATAGGAGGGCGCCGTGAGGTCAAACAGCCACACGGCCGTCGCCAGCATCGGAAACCCCATCGCCACCTTGAATTTCTGCATCCAGGCCCCCGGTTTCGGCAGGAACCTGAGCCAGCCCGGCTGCCAGCTCAGCACGACATACGGCAGCGCCAGACCGAGCGCGGTGGCAACGAACATGAGCACGACCACGACCGGCGATTGCGTGAAGGCGAAGCCCAACGCCACGGTGAGGAACGGCGCGGTGCATGGCGTGGCCAGCGCCGTGGCCAGCACCCCGTTGAAAAAAGCGCCCGCCGCACCCTCCTTCGACGCCAGGCCCGCCGCCGCGCCCAGCGCCCGGCCGCTCAACGTCACCTCGAACACGCCGAACAAATTCAGCGTCACCAGCGTCACGATCACCAGCAGCGCAAGGCGGAAAAACGGGTTCTGCATTTGCATGCCCCAGCTCGCCGCACCACCCGCCTGCCGGACACTGATCACCGCCCCCGCCAACACCAGGAACGACACGAGCACGCCGAATGCGTACATCACCCCCAGTTGACGCACCCGGGCCGGCGACTCCTTGTGCTGCTGCACGAAGCCGAGGATTTTCAAAGCAATCACCGGCAACACGCAGGGCATAATGTTGAGAATCAGACCACCAACAAACGCGAAACCAAGCATCGCCAGCAGCGACACCGGCGGAAGCGCAACCGGCTCCGCCGCCGATCCCTTGACGACGGCAGCGTCGCCGCTGCCCGGAGCCAGTTCGGCTTCAATGGCGATGGGCGGTTGTCCGGCACGGCCGGCTTGCCACAAGATGCCGGCAAGGCGGGATGGAAACGCGTTTCCCAGACGCTTCACGGTCTTGCTCAGGCGAAACTGTCCCGCGTCGGCGGCCAACACTTTCACGGCCGGCTGCACCTCGCAGGCATCGCTGGGATACGCGAGGAAATCGGTCGGCGTAAAACGGTCCAGAGTGGTGCCGCTGATGACGAGGTCATTGGTGTCGCCGGCCGGCGCGTGGCTCCAAACGGCGCGCACGGCGAGGGCTGGATTCGACAACGGAATGGCTCCCTGCGCCGCTTCGAGTCGCGCTGCCGCGTCCGATGGTTTCAGAGCCGCTCCGACGGTCAGGCTGGCTTGAACCTGCGCGTCGCCGGGCAGGCAGGCTTCCATGCATTCGAGCCAGGCGACTTTCGCGTTCAGCGACAGCGGACCGGGGGCGGCGTTGGCGGCGATTTTCAGCGGAACCAGGAGGACGATCTCGCCCGCATAGACGTAGGTGGTGAGGTCGTCCACGACGAGTTTCTCCGGCGCGGGCCATTGGATTTCGCCAGCACTGACCCCGGCGGGCAGGGTCCAGGCGATGGTGGTGGCGAGACCGGATTCGCCCGGGTTTCGCCAATAGGTGTGCCAGCCAGCGGGCATGGTGAGAACCACCCCGGCCAGCACGGTGTCACCGGGCCTGGCCGTTTCCGCGGCCAACAACAGCCGGGCCTTGGTCTTGGTTTCGGCAAGGGCCGAGGGATCGAACGCACTCAGCCACACGATGGCGAGCCAGATCAATGATCGCATGCTGCGGAGAAAATCACCCGCGGCCAGCCCGCGCGCAAGTCCAGGTTTGCGGCAACGTCATCCCGCCGTGAGGTCACCGCGCACCCCGGCGCGGAGTGAAACCGGAGTTGACCTCAAAGAAGGCGCTCTTCGCAGCGGGCGGTGCGCGCAAGTAATCGGAAAGAAACCAGCCCAAATCAACTTCGACTGAAGATTGAAAAAGGCGGAACTGCTCCCGAACGAGCCTGCCGCCACCGCTTGAATTTCACTACCGTCGGGTCCAAATAAACCGAGCCATCACGCAGTTTAGTCGTTCCTTCACCGGTAGTATTGTACGTTTCGGTTCGACGGCTGCCGGTGGTGGCGTTCCCTTTGCTGCCCACATAAACCCAGTCGGATTGTGGGTGATTATGCCCGTTAAGAACGGCCAACATCAGGTGAACAAATCGGATCAGGGCGCCAGCCGGCTCAATCTGGAAACACGCGATCAAGTGCCAGCCCGAATGTCCGTTATGGCTCTCTCCGCCTTTGCCAATTTGGATGGTGGATTTGACCTCCAGTCCAACCGGCTTCCCACCTTCTTTGGCGTTCGGGTTGATCAGGTCGGGATACGCCTGGTCAGAATTATGTTGGTATGGCGAGTGTTCATTCAGGGCATCGCAGAAGACATTCGAAACCAGGCCGCTGAAGTTATTGCCCTGAATGTATTCGGGCAGCGGCTTCGCCCCGCTCGAAAGTAGATTGGCGTTGATGCGGGCGATGAGTCCTTGAGTCGCGTTGATGGCTGCCTCCAAGTGGTCAACTTTCATGCCCGGAGGCAACGGGACCTGGGGCCGAAAGAAACGGGGATTGGTTTGCGGCATGGTCAAACCGGGTTGCTCTCCGAACGCCCCGCCCACGAGTCTGGGGAGCGAGACGCCAAGAGACTTGGCGAGCGATTCGAGCACGTCCATGGAGAAGTTCTCGCGCCCGTTCTCCAAGCCGGAGAGAAATTGGTAGGAGATGCCGGTTTTGTTTGCGACCTGGTCTTGCGTCAGTCGCTGGTCTTCGCGGAGTTTGCGGATAAATCGCCCGATGGTTGTTTTGGCGTCCATTTCGTCTTTGGTTGATACTGCATTGGGGCTTGATTGTCTTTCGCCTATACTTGAAATTGTCGGCGTTGAGTATGTATCAGCTTTTCCATGCCGATTGTTTTGATTGGCTGCGTGAATGCGCCCCCAATTCGTTTCACGCGGTCTGCACCGACCCGCCCTACGGCTTGCTTGAATTCACGGAAAAGGAAATCGCCAAGCTGCGGGCGGGACGCGGCGGCGTGTGGCGGTTGCCCCCGGCCATCGGTGGCAGCCAGCGCGACCCGCTGCCCCGCTTCACCATCTTGAACGAGGCGCAGAAGGACCAGTTGCGCCGCTATTTTCGCGAGTGGGGAGGGTTGCTGCTTCCGGCCCTCGTGCCGGGTGCTCACGTGTGCGTGGCGGGGCATCCGATGCTTCAGCCCCTCGTGCAAGTGGCCATGGCGGAGGCGGGCTTCGAGATCCGGCCCGCCCTGTTGCGCCTCTATTTCAGCTTTCGTGGCGGCGACCGGCCGAAGAACGCCGAGAGGGAATTTCCCGGCGTCTGTGTGACCCCGAAAGGCGCCTACGAACCGTGGATGCTCTTCCGCAAGCCGGTTTCCGAGCGAACTGTTGCCGAAAATCTCCGACGCTGGAAGACCGGTGGTTTGCGCCGGCTGGCGGGCGAACGCCCGCTGCCCGATGTCATTCCCAGCGGGAGGACACCCAACCGTGAAGCCGCCATTTCGGATCATCCCTGCCTGAAGCCGCAGCATTTCATGCGCGTGCTCGTGCGGGCGTTGCTGCCGCTGGGGGAAGGCGTGGTGTTGGATTCCTTCATGGGTTCCGGCTCCACGATTGCCGCGGCCGGCGCTGTCGGCTACGAAGCCATCGGCATTGAGGTTGACGAACACTTTTTCACACAAGCCCGAGAAGCGATCCCCCGATTGACTGCGCTGTATCCAGGGTTCCAGGGGCAGGAAACTGAGTTTGAAGTGGAATACGGTGTTCCGGTTTCGTCCGTCAACCAGCTCGACTTCGCTTTGGCTGAAAGGGTGGCCGAAACCAGGCAGGCCTCGCCTGATTCGGCTTGCCCGGCAAACAATAAACCGAAGCGTGGTGCGGGGACGCACACAAAAGGCGGAGCGCATGGTCGCCGATAGGGAACGATGAGGGGACTTGTAGCGGACCTTGGCGACGGCTAGGGTAGACGCACTTCGGCGGCGTCCGTAGCTCAATTGGATAGAGCTTCTGACTTCGGATCAGAAGGTTACAGGTTCGAGTCCTGTCGGACGCGCCACTCGCATCTTCTTTTACTACAAACTTACACGCTCTTCAAAGCGGCGGGGGGCGACCGCGACCGCAATCCACTGCGCCGAACGGGCCTGCCCGGCGCCGAACGCCGATGGCCCAACACTGGTTTGACGCCATTGGGGCTTTGTGAAAGGCTGTTTTCCGGTGGCACCGCACCAGGATGCGCGGTGTCGCCATCACGAACGATCAAGCCGCCATGAACGCCTCACACCAACGCCGTAAGTGGGTCGCCTGGCTCGCCGCTGGCGTCGTTCTGGTGGCCGTCGCCGCGCTGGCCCTGCGCGCCTGGTTCACACCGCCGCCCGAGGTGTCCGTGCCGCCCGATCCCGCCCGGCTCGAGCCGCAATTGCGCGCCTATGTCGCCGACCAGATCCGCGCGGTGCTCGCCGCGCCCCGCGATCCCCAGCCCCGCATCGCCCTGGCGCTGACCTACGCCGCCAACGGCCTCTGGACCGAGGCGAAGGGCGCCTTCCAGGATGTCGTCCGCATGTTGCCGCGCGAGCCCCTGGCGCAGATGTATTATGCCGTTGCCTGCCAGGAACTGGGCGAAAAGGACGAGGCGTTGCGACGCTTCCGCCAGTTGACGGCGGAGTACCCGCGGTTTGCCCCTGGCTTTTCCCGGCTGGGCGAAACCCTGCTGGCCGGCGGCGCGGTCACCGAGGCGGCCAAGGCGTTTCAGCGGCTGACCGAACTGGCACCGCAGGAATGGCGCGGTTATGCCGGGCTGGGCGACGCCTGCCTGCGCCAGGGCGACGCCACGAATGCAGTGAAATGGCTCGAACAGGCCGTGCGCGCGGATCCGTCCGCCAAACCCGCCCACTTTCTCCTCGGCCAGGCCTGCCAGCGCGCCGGCCGCACGGCGGAGGCCGAACGCGAACTCAGGCTCGGCCTCGACACCCAGCATTACCCGATGCCTGACGCCTGGTCCGTCCAGGCGCCACAGCACATGAAGCGCATCCAGGACCAGGTGGACATGGCGCACGAGTACATCGTCGCCGGCCATCCGGCCAAGGCGGTCGCGATCCTCGAAACGGCCCTGCGCTTCAACACGAACAGCGTGTCGCTGCTCAACAACCTGGGCTTCGCCTACAACCAGGCCGGCCTGCCGCAAAAGGCCCTGCCGGTCGTCCAGCACGCCGTCCAACTCGACCCGCACCATATCCCGGGTTTCACCCTGCTCTCCACCGTTTATCTCGCGTTGGGACGCAACAACGAGGCCCTCACCAACGCCGACCGCGCCGTGGAATTGGGCCCCGGCACCGTGCAGGCCCACCTGGCGCGCGCCAATGCCCTCCTTGCCCAGGAACGCGACGCCGAGGCCGTCGCCGCGCTCGAAAAGGCCTCCGCCTGCGACCCGCGCAACGCGCAAATTCACACGGACATGGGGGACATTCTGTTTCAGAACCTCAACCGCTCCGATGCCGCGCTCGAGGAATACGAGAAGGCCGCCACCATGGACCCGGCGTTCCTGCCGGCGCGCCTCCGCCTCGCCGAACTCCACTGGCAACTGGGTCACACCAACCAGGCCGTCGCCGCCCTCCAGGCCGCCGAACAGATCGCGCCGCAGGATCCCCGCGTAACCGCGGTCCGTCAGCACCTGGCGGCCCCGCCGCCCCGTTGATCATGTTTCTCCCCAACCCATCTCAGCCCCGGCGGTGGCCACCATGGAATCCCCACTGGCTGACGTTGCTGGCCGTGATCGCTCTGCTCGCCGGCTGCTCCAAGCCACCCGACTCCGCGCCGCCGCGTCATACCGCGGCGCGACCCGCCACCAACAGTGAGCCCTGGTTCGAGGACGTCGCCGCCGCCGCGGGCATCCCGTTCCAGATGACCACCGGTCACCGTGCCGGGCATTACTTGATGCCCGAGATCAAAGGCGGCGGCGTGGGCGTGCTCGATTACGATGGCGACGGCCGGCTCGACATCTTTTGCGTCCAGGCGGGCTCGCTGTATCCCGACGCGACCAACCGGCCCACGCACAAGCTCTACCGCAACCTCGGCAACTGGAAATTCCAGGACGTGACCGAAGCCGCGGGCATCCGCGGCAACGGTTCGTTTGGCATGGGCGTGGCCTGCGGCGACTATAACCACGACGGCCATGTGGACATCTACGTCACGGCGCTGGGAACGAACACGCTCTATCGGAACAACGGCGACGGCACGTTCACGGACGTCACCCGGGAAGCGGGCGTCGGTCACGTCGCCTGGGGCACCAGCGCCGCGTTCTTCGACTACGACGGCGACGGCAACCTCGATCTGGTCGTCGCCAACTACATCCGCTGGTCGCCGGAACTCGAAACCGAGTGCTTTTCGCAGGGCGGCAAGCCCGACTACTGCTCGCCCCTCAACTACAAGGCGATGCAACCCTGCACGCTTTACCACAACCGCGGCGACGGCACCTTCGAGGATGTCACCGCCGCCGCCGGGCTCGACCGCGCCTACGGCTACGGCCTGGGCGTGGTCTGTGCCGATTTCAACGGCGATGGCCGGCCGGACATCTATGTCGCCAATGACGCCACGCCCAATCAGCTTTGGATCAACCAGGGCGACGGCACCTTCAGGGACGAAGCCATGCTGCGCGGCTGTGCGGTCAACGGCATGGGCATCTCCGAAGCAGGCATGGGCATCGCCGTCGTGGACACGTTCAACCGTGGCGTGTTCGACCTCTTCATCACGCACCTCGTGGGCGAAGCAAACCGCTTGTTCGTAAACACCAATGGCTATTTTGTGGATTACGTCGCCGCCCACGGTCCCGGCACGCCCAGCGGTCCTTACACCAGTTTCGGCGTCGGCTTTTTCGACTTCAACAACGACGGTCTGCTCGACGGCTACATTGCCAACGGCCGGGTGAAACGCGGGGAAACCGAACTCGATCCGCATAACGAATACGCCGAGCCGAGCAACCTGCTCCGCGGCATCGCTCCCGGCGAGTTCGAGGAGGTCTTTCCGCAGGGCGGCACCCAACCCGTCCTCCTCACCGCCGGCCGGGGCGCGGCCTTCGGCGACCTCGACGACGACGGCGGCATTGACATCATCGTAACCAACCGCGACGGACCCACCCGCGTCCTGCGCAATCTCGTCGGCCACCGCGGCCACTGGATCAAGTTCCGCCTGCTCGATCCGCGCAACACCGACGCCGTCGGCGCGCTCGTCCGCCTCGAAGCCGGCAGCCGGCGCTCGTGGCAGTACGTGATGCCCAACCAAAGTTATTGCTCGAGCAACGACCCGCGGGTCCACTTCGGCCTGGGCGCCCTCGCGAACGCCGAACGCGTGGTCGTCCGCTGGCCGCGGGGCGGCGAGGAGTCGTTCGGGCCGTTTCCGGCGAACCACATTTACACGCTGCGCCAAGGCACCGGCGCGAAATGAAGCGACCGCACGGCGGACACACCTGCATTGGGTGGCACGGGCGACTCGCCCGTCCCGCCCGGCGGCTCGCCGGGTGGAATTGGAAAAACAATCGGGATGCGGCGGCGCCCGCTGCATTTCATCCCGCGCCGTTCCGCCGGGCGGGCCGCCCGACGGCACAGGCCAGTGGCCTGTGCTCCCCGCCACGGGGCCATATCCGGCCGGTACGTTTCTGACGCTTCCCTGTCTGACCCGCCCACGGTTGCCTTGCACAACCCGCTCCGTTCGGGTTTCATCTCGCCTGATCGTTTTATGGATGACACCAACGCATTGATCGAACAGCGCAAGGCCAAGCTCGCCGCGCTGCGGGCGAAGGGCATTGACCCGTTCCGCAACAAATTCTCGCCCGCCGAAACCTGCGCCCAGGCCCGCGCGAATTACGCCGAGGGCCGCGAAGTCGCCCTCGCCGGCCGCATCACCGCCCATCGCGACATGGGCAAAAGCATGTTCCTGGACCTCCGCGACGACTCCGGCCGCATCCAGATTTACGCCCAGAAAAACGTCCTCGGCGACGAGCAGTTCGACCTCTTCCGGCATCTCGATCTCGCGGATTTCATCGGCATCCGCGGCACGATGTTCACCACACGGACCGGTGAAATCTCGGCCAGGATCACCAGCTTCATCATCCTCGCCAAGGCGCTGCGGCCGCCGCCGGCCAAATGGCACGGCCTCGAAGACACCGAAATCCGCTACCGCCAGCGCTACCTCGATCTGATGGCGAACCCGGACGTGAAGGACGTGATGCTCAAGCGCAGCGCCATCATCCGCGAAATCCGGAATTTCCTGCACGAACGCGGCTACGTGGAGGTGGAGACTCCGATGATGCAGGCGATCCCCGGCGGCGCGGCGGCGCAGCCGTTCGTCACCCACCACAACGCCCTCGGCTGCAACTTTTACCTGCGCATCGCGATCGAACTGTACCTCAAGCGCCTGTTGGTCGGCGGATTTGATCGCGTGTTCGAGATCGGCCGCATTTTCCGCAACGAAGGCCTGTCTCGCAAACACAATCCCGAGTTCACCATGCTCGAGGCCTATCAGGCGTTCGGCGATTACGAGACCATGATGGAACTGGTGGAGTCGATGATCTGCCATGTCGCGCAAAAGGTTTTAGGCACGCTTACAATTCCGCGAACTGCAAATGCAGAATTAAGTGCAGTGATTGCTCGGCTTGATTCTGCTTTTCAAGAGTCGTCGGCAAATTTGTTGAATCATAGGAATCGCAGTAAGGTCGCGATGAACGAAAAGCAAATGGAACGAGTTTCCATGGAGGTTTTGGGAAGTTATTGGTCGGAATATGAGGCACTCTGTGACCAAGTTGGCCAGAAACCATATGTTGAAATGCTTGCACAAGCAGCCACGTTCACCGAAGAAATGAAGCATCGTTTTTCGGAACGAATTTCCCGCTTGCAGGACATTTTACAGCTAACTGCGCCCGAAATTTCAACGGCATGCCGTCCGTTTGATATAATTTTGCACGATTTGAAGAAGTTGCAGAGTGAATCTGAAATTTCACTTACGCCAAATTGGAAACGTTTGAAATACAAAGATTTGGTTCGTGAAAAAGCGGGCGCGGATTGGTTTGAAATTTCACCAGCCGAACGTCGCCAACGCACGCATGACCTCGGCGCGGAAATCACAAAAGATTACGCCGACTTTGAAGTCACCGGCGCGGTGTTTGAAAAATTAATCGAGCCGACGCTGATCCAGCCGACGTTCGTTACCCACCTGCCGAAGGAACTCGTGCCACTCGCGAAGCTCTCGCCCGAGGATCCGACCACGGTCGAGGTCTTCGAGTTGTGCATCAACGGCCAGGAGATCGCGCCCGGCTACACCGAGCAGAATGACCCGCTCGAGCAGCGGGAGCGCTTGGAGCACCAGGCGGGCGGCGAACAGCAGAAACTGGACGAGGATTTTCTTGTGGCGCTGGAGCATGGCATGCCACCCGCCGGCGGCATCGGCATTGGCATTGACCGTTTGTGCATGATGCTGCTGGGTCAGGAGAGCATCCGCGACGTGATCCTCTTCCCCCAATTGAAACCGAAATAGCTGCGCCTGGATCGGGTTCGTAGCGGCGGCTCGGAAGAGCGCCGCCAATTTCAGACGTTCGTAGGAACGACGCTATTGCAGCGGCTTCCAGTTGGGCCATTGGAAATGGTCCCAGACCCAGATGAAGTCGCGGTTTTTCTTCACGTCGCCGCCGTTCCAATAGAAGAAACTCGTCCCCTGCGCAAAATTCTGGGCCGCCGTGATGGTCGAGGCTTCGAGCCAGCGATCCGACTCGATATGGCTGTCGGCGAACGCGAACGTGGACACGGTGCCGTGGAAGGCCGCGAAGCCGTCCACCCACCCCGGCGGGCTCAACTCGAACGCCCAGGTCCCCTCATTGTAGCCGCGCGGATCCGACTCCTCGATGAACACGAAGGCATCGGACGGCGACTGGATTTGGGTGGTCTTGGTGTAAAACTCCCCGGCGCCCGTGTTCCACTCGTTGCCGCCGGCCATCGAGTCGGCCAGCGAATAGCTGTCATAAGCCCAGCCCGACCCCGGACGCAGCCGCTTCGTCCGCAGGTCGCCGGGGCAATGCGCGGCGCCGACCGCCGGGGCGTATTTGTAGAGGGGTGAGCCCTGCATTCCCACGGTGACGCGGCGCAACGCCTCGGTCGTGGTGATGCTGGCGACGATGCCCGGTGCCGCCGGGCCCAACCACCAACCGCCCCCCGCCAACCCCAGCGTGCTGGTGGACAACAGGGCTTCGTTGTTGTCGGTCGAATACATGGTCCAGGCGAGGATCAACTGTTTCTGGTTCGACGCGCAGGCGGCCTGCGTGGCCTTCATTTTGGCACGGCCCAGGGCCGGGAGCAGCAGGCTTGCCAGGATGGCGATGATGGCAATAACGACCAGCAGTTCGATCAACGTGAAACCGCCAGCGAGCCGCTGCGCGCGACCGGGAATTCGGCGGGGCCTCCGGAAAAGCATGGCGTGACCGTAGCGCTTCCGGCCACCCGTCGCAACCGACAATGCACCGGTCACGCGCCCTGAACTTGGTGGCACGGGCGACTCGCCCGTCCTGCCCGGCGACTCGCCGGGCGGAATGAAGGAAAACGCTGGGAAAGCAGTGGCCATCCGTTCTCCATCGCGCCGCCGGTCCGTTGGGCGGGCCGCCCAACGGCAAGGCCATCGGCCTGTGCTCCCCCGACCCGGCAACGGAAAAGGACGGGCGCAGCTCAGGCCACCACGCGCACGGCGTTCTCGCCGCCGAACGGATTGGGCACGCGCACCGCCGCCGCGGGATCGTCGCGCCATTCGCCGTCCACGCGGAAGCGGTATTGATGGTTGCCCGGCGGCAGCGCCACCCGGGCACGCCAGATTCCCCGCGCGCCCGCCCGCAGCCGAATGGGTTTCGCCTCCCAGTCCGTGAAATCGCCGACCAGCTCCACGGACTGCGCGCCCGGCGCGTGCAAGGTGAAGCTTTGGGTTGCCGGGGACTCCCCGCCGGATGTTGTTTTTTGCCGCGACGCACTCATGGCTTGGAATGGTTTAAACAAAGACTCCCAGTCTGAGGTTACTCTAACGCATCGGTCGGCCCGCCGCCAGCCGAAAATGTTTGGACCGCGGGGCACCGCTACCGGCCTGGCCGATCACCCCGCACAGATCGTTCACGCCCGGCGGATCGCTGGCCCGGCTCCGAACGGGGCCGCGGCCGGACCGCGAAAACAATCGGGCAGCCTTCGTAACCGAACGCCCGCCTCATTTCGTTCGCCAGATACTTCTCATAAGCGGGCGAAAACAGGTCCTTGCGGTTGACAAACAGCAGGAACGTCGGCGGCGACGACTTCACCTGCGTGGCGTAGTAGAACTTCAAGCGCGAACCTGCCGAACTGACCGGCTGGCGGTGCTCGATGGCGTCGTGCAACGCCCGGTTGAGCAGGGCCGTGGCGACGCGCTGCTGCAGTTGCGTCGTCACGTAGCGCACCGCCTCCAGCAACCGCTCGAGGTGAAAGCCGGAGGTGGCCGACGTGAAAATCACCGGCGCGTAGTCGAGAAAGAAGAGCTTCTCCTGAATCCACCGGCCGAAACCGGCCAGCGACGCGGGCACCGCCGCGCCCCCTTCGCGTTGACGGTGACGCGCGAGCCGCGCCTCCTGGGCGGCGCTCACCGGCTCGATCTGGTCGGCGAACAGGTCCCACTTGTTGACCACGACGATGCAACCCTTGCGCGCCGACACAATCCGGTCCGCGATCTTCTTGTCCTGTTCGAGGATGCCGCTCACGGCGTCGAGGACGAAAACCACCAGGTCGGCCCGTTCGATGGAGTCCTCGGCCCGCTTGACGCTGAAGAACTCAATCGAGTCGGAAACATGGCGCGTCTTGCGAATGCCCGCCGTGTCAATCAGCACGTAGCGCCGCCGGACCCCATCCGCTTCCGTCTCGAACGGCACGTCAATGGCGTCCCGGGTCGTGCCGGGCACCGGGCTGACGATCACGCGGGGCGAGCGCGTGAGGGCGTTGATGAGCGAGGATTTGCCGACGTTGGGCCGGCCGACAATCGCGAGCTTGACCGGAGGCTCGGCACTGCCCGCGCCCGGGGCTGCGGCGTCACCGGATGCTGCCAAGGCCGTCTCCGCCGGCAGCAGATCGGTGGCCGCCTTGAGGAGTTCCTCCACACCCCGGCCATGAATCGCGGAAACGGGACAAATGCGGTCGAAACCCAGGCGGGCAAAATCGGTCACCCCCGCGTCGGCTGCCGGGCTGTCCACCTTGTTCACGGCGACCACGACCGACCGGCCCGAGCGACGCAGCCGGTCGGCAACCTCGCGATCAAGGGGCACCAGGCCGTCCTGCACATTAACGACCAGGAGGATCACTTGGGCGGCCTCGATCGCCAACTGCACCTGCTCGAAGGCTGCCTGGATGAGTTCGTCGCCCGCCTTCTGCCGGTGCAGCAGACCGATGCCGCCGGTGTCAACCAGCGTGAAGGCCCGCCCCCGCCACTCGGCCTCGGCGCTGAGCCGGTCGCGCGTCACCCCGGGCTGATCGTGCACGATGGCGATGCGCCGGCCCACAATCCGGTTGAAGAGGGCGGATTTGCCGACGTTCGGGCGGCCGACGATGGCGATCAAACCTGACATGGCACCAGCATGGCCGACGCGGGGGGGGCGTGAAAGGCGAAAAGGCGGGGTGGGCAGAGGTCGTGTGGCCCAGCGGTCCACAACCCGCCCCGAGATGCAGCGCGGTGGGAATTGGGGGAGCGCGGGCGGCTCGCCTGCTGTCTCCGGCGGCTCGCCGGAGACTCCGTTCCGCGCGGCTGCCCCTGCCGGCCGTCGGCGAGACGCCGGCGGCTGCGCCCGAGACGGGCGCGCTCCCCATTTTCCAAACCACCAGCGAGCGCTCCCGACCCACCACTCGTTATTCGCACTTCGTCGTTCGCACTTCGCACAGGCGGGACGCCGGCGGCTGCGCCCGAGACGGGCGCGCTCCCCCTTCGCAAACTGCAACCGCTGGTCACCTTCGCGGCGCCGGAGTTTGGACCTTGACGATGGGTCTGCGGGCTGAATCATGGTTGGGCCTTTGATGAAAAAGAGAAGCAAGCCCAGCCGACCACCAGTCTTCACTCCCGCGCGGACGGCCCAGAAAGGAGTTTTCGAGCAGCCTCAATCGAAAAACCGAAAGATGTGGGTATGGGTCATTGGCACGGCGGTCTTGGTGACGAGCGCAACCGCGCTTTATGCTTTGGTCTTCCATTCCGATGGATCGCCTCTCGGGGTGGAATCGGGCAATTACCCGGCGATCAAGGTCCAACACCCCTTGGCGGGAGCGGTGATGCCTTCCAATATGCCTCCGCCCGTGTTGCTCTGGAAAACGAATGTGGCGGCCGTTGACCAGTGGGCGGCCGGTTTCCTGGTCGGCCGACAGAAATGGTTGTTCGAGGGCATCCAGCCGATGTGGAAGCCCCCCGAGGCGGAATGGCGCAAGATAAAACAGGCTGCCCAGGGAGGGGCGGTCGAGCTCATTATCGCCGGACACCAGGCCGGCCGGCGCGGTCAGGTCCGGGCCCGGAGTTCCGTGCGGTTTGTGATTTCCCGGGAAACCGTCGAGAATCCGTTATTTTACCGCGAGGTCAACTTGCCTTTCAGTGAGGCCGTGAAAGACCCCTCGAAGATTCGCTGGCGGTTTGGCGGCCTGGACAAAGGCGTTCTGCCGCCCGTGGTTTTGGAGAACCTGCCGGTATGCGGCAATTGCCATTCGTTCAGCCGGAACGGCGAATACCTGGCGATGGACGTGGACTACGCGAACAACAAGGGTTCCTACGTCATCACGCGCACCGCTCGCGAAATGAAGTTGGCGACCAGTGACATCATGACCTGGGATGATTTTCGCCGGGAAGACGGCCAAGGCACCCTCGGGTTGCTGTCGCAAATCTCGCCGGACGGTCGGTTCGTGTTGAGCACCGTGAAAGACCTTTCCATCTTTATGGCCAAGCCCGACCTGGCCTTCTCGCAGCTCTTCTTCCCCTTCCGGGGCATCATCGCGGTGTATGATCGCGGGAACAAGCAATTCGCCTCCCTGCCGGGCGCGGACGATCCCGCTTTCGTGCAAAGCAATCCCACGTGGAGCCCGGATGGGCAATGGATCGTCTTCGCGCGCGCGCGGGCCGTCGAAATAAAAGACCTCAAGCAGGACCGCATTCTGTTATCGGGTGAGGAGGGCGAGCGATTCCTCCGGCAGACCAAGGAATTCCGTTATGACTTGTATCGGGTGCCCTTTAATGGGGGCCGGGGAGGCAAGGCGGAGCCCTTGCGGGGCGCTTCACTGAACGGGCGCAGCAATTACTTTCCGAAATACTCGCCGGACGGTCGTTGGATCATTTTCTGCCAGGCCGCCAACTACATGTTATTGCAGCCCGACAGCGAGCTGTTCATCATCCCGGCCGCAGGGGGAGAGGCCAGGCGACTAGGTTGCAACCTGGGCCGCATGAATTCGTGGCATAGCTGGTCGCTCGATGGCCGCTGGCTTGTGTTCTCGTCCAAAGCCCACTCGGATTACACCCAGCTTTATCTCACGCACATTGACACGGACGGGGCCGCCAGCCCGCCCGTCTGGCTGGAGCACATGGTCGCGGCCGGCCGGGCCGCCAACATCCCGGAGTTTGTCAATCTGCCGGTGGATGGCATGGTCAAAATCCAGGAACGCTTTCTCGATGATAACTCCTATGTTCGGGCTGCCAGCGAGTTTCTCCGGGCGGGGGACCTGGACCGGGCGGTCGAGAAATACAAAATGGCCTTGTCTTTAAACGCCGACAATGTCACGGCCCACGAACTGCTTGGGCTTTTACTGAATCGCAGCGGAAAGACGGCGGAAGGGACGGAACACATGCAAGCAGCGGTGCGCTTGAGCCCGGATAATGCCGTGGCGCGGTTCGTGCTGGGTTGTTCGCTGGCAAGGGGTGGTGACTTCGCGCAGGCGCTCGTTCACCTGCAGGAAGCGGTGCGATGGTTGCCGAATGCCGGGGCGCCAGAGTACGGTGTCATGGATCAGAAGCGTGGTTTTCCGGAGGCCGTGCATTACAATCTCGGGATTGTCTATCAGGGGGTCAATAACCTTACGAACGCCGAACATCACTATCGGGAGGCCTTGCGGCTGGCACCCGACTATGTCGAGGCCCATAACAGCCTGGGCGCCTTGCTCCTTGGTTGTGGGCGGATCGAGGAGGCCGGGGACCAGTTCACGGAGGTCATCCGGCTTGCCCCCCACTTTGGCCAGGCCCACGACGGCCTGGGCGTCGTCCGGATGCGCCAGAACCGCCGGGCCGAAGCGTTGGTCTGTTTTCAGCAGGCTGTCCGGCAGGATGCCACGGATTGGCAGGCCCACTTAAACCTGGGCAATTTCTTTCTCTCCGAAAACGATCGGGACAAGGCCATCCCCGAGTTGCAGGAGACACTGCGTCTCAAACCGTCCTGCGAGCCGGCAAAGCAGGCCTTGGCCAGGGCGCAAGGCCAAGCCGCGCCGGATTCTCGCTAGACTGCCAGCCGGGCCGATCCGACCGCCGGCCGGGCAGGCGTCGCGGCCGGGCGGTTTCGCAACCCACTGTTCGTCATTCGCACTTCGTCACTCGCACTTCGCATGAGTGGTCCGCCCCTGCCGGCCGTCGGCGGGACGCCGGCGGCTGCGCCCGAGGACGGGCGCGCTCCCCATTTTCAAACCGCCGCCCGCCGGTTCGCGACCTACCATGAAAATGGATTCCGGCGGGACACCGGAGCCGGCACGCGAGACGGGCGCGCTCCCAACGCTACGCTGGAATTCCGATCAAAACCGTCGGGTCCAAAAAAAGGGACCGGGCTTTCGCCCGGTCCCTGTGCCCCTAGTATCAGCCAGGATCAGCGCTTACTGCTTCACCTGGTAGAACATCGTCCCGCCCGCAGTCGGGGTGATGACCAACGGACTGGTTGCACCCGTGACCGGCGCATACGTTCCATGCACCGTCGAGGAGCTAACCAGCGTGCCGGCGGCCCAACTGATCGTCACCTTGCCGGTGGCGTCAACCGAAACCGTCAGGTTCGGGTTGGTGACGGCAACATAGTCGCCGTAGTCGCGGAACCGTGCCATGAACGAGCCCTGATTGGACCATCCGCTAGTCGCGTCCGCTGTACAGTTGCCGTTCTCCGGGGTGAACTCCGGCCCCACATACACGGTGGCTGGCATTGGCTTCAGGGCGACGTCGTCAACGCCCCAAGTTGTCTTACCGAGGTTGACCCAGTTCACGCCATCGTCGCTGCGGAAGATGGTGAACACCTGTCCGACGCGTTGGATGCGGCACCAGGCGTTCGGGTACTGCGGGATGGAATTCACCCCGGTGAGGGCCGTGGTGCTGGCGCCACCGACGTCGAGCCGCCGGTTGCCTTCCCAGCTCTGGTTACCCGCAGTGCCCGGCCCGGTGAGGGTCGGTCCGACGGGATTCACATGGCACTTCTGGTAGCGCCCGCATTCTGTTCCCTGGGTGGCGATATCCATACCCAACACGGTGAGGTCTTCACGCATGATGATGCCCGCGCGAGCCCACTGGCTCGAGTTGTCCTGATATTCGACGCGGAGCTTCTTGTCGAAGTCGCCGGTGACCGCCTGGTAAACGAAGGTGGTTTCGTCGGTGGTACCCCATTCGCCAACACCGTCGCTGTACACATCGAACCCGCCCGGTGCCACGGCAACCACTCCGTTGACGCCACCCAGTGAGTTCGCGCCCACAACGCCCCACTTCATCGTGGTATCCACGGTGAAGGCCACGTTGGTACCGGTGGCGCTGAGCTTGTTGCCGAGCGTATCGGCCACGTTCTTGACTGTCAGCGTGCCGCTGCCCGAGAGGCCGGTGACCTTGAGCATTGCGTTCTGCTTCTTGATCATGGCAGTGGGCTTCTGCGAATCCGGATAGAAACAGTTGGTGTACCAGGTGATACCCGTGATGGTGCCGGGCGAAACCGAGTAATTGGCCAGCACCTGGCCCGAAACGTCATCCACCGGCTTGTTGAACGCCACACCGACATCCACGACGCCCGCCGTGGCATCGTTCATCGCGCCGACAAAAACGACGGGCGGAGTTGTGTCCGGGATCACGGTCAACGTCGCCACCTGGCTGGTCGCCGTCAGCGTCGGGACCGTGACGAGCAATTGGAACTTGGTGAGACTGTCCGTCAGCTTCAGGAGCCCCGTCTGGTAGGTAGCGGCCGTCGCCCCGGCGATGCTCGTCCAAGTGCTACTGCCACTCGGTTGGGACTGCCACTGGTAACTGACGGTCGTGCCATAAGCCGAGGTGCCGGTCGCCGCACCGGTGAACGTCGCGTTGGTGCCCTGAATGGCCGTTTCATTGGCCGGTTGCGTCACGAAGGTCACGCTCGCCCCGGTCGGGTCGAAGTAATAGCCGACCACGCTGCCGGTGAGTCTTGGGGCATCGCCGTTGGCCGGATCCGCCTCCGAGTCCAGCTTGTAGGTGGCGCCCACGTCGTCGCCGCCACCGCCTTCGTAATGGCTGTCGAACAGGTAATACTGCTTGCCCGCCTGCAGGGTGATGACGTTCGGGGTCGCCCACATCGAGCCGGAGAACTGATCCGAGCGCTTCGCGGTGACGTCGCCGGAACCCGCCGCCACCCATTGGCGCGAGTTGCTCCAGCCCTGTTCTTCCGCAATCAACAGCATGTTCGCCGGATTGCTGTCCGTGCTCAGGAACAGCCAGGATTGGTCGTCGCTGCAGGTGAAGAACACGTAATTGCCGTTCGAGGGCGGGATGAAGTAGCATTCCAGCGTATTGCCGTAAGCGTCGGCATACCCGTTGCCGCCGGCGGGCGGAAACTCGAACATCGGCTCGAGTGTGGTCATGGTCGGGTTGTTCGGATACCGCGCGTCATTCCAGAGGCCGTTCGTATTGCCGGCCGTAATGTTGTTCCAGTACTTGTGGAGAATGCCACCCGACATGAATTTCCAGGACATGAACTGGTACGTGCTGTCTGTCGCGATGGTGTTCCCCGCCAAGTCCTTCACGCCGTTGACCGTCAGGGTGTAGGTGGTGCCGTCCGTCGCCAGTTTGCTGGTCGTCAGCGTCACCGTCTGCACGTCCGTGCGGGAAACGGAGGAAACCGTCATGCTATGGTCAAGCTTGTAGTTCGAGGCCGTCAGCGCGGTGGCGTCCACCGGCTCGGAGAACTTGACGACCACCGCCGTAAAGCTCGAGTCAGAACTCGCCTTGGCGATCGTGGGCGGCGTCGTGTCCGCCGTCACCGTCACCACGCAGGCCGAACTGGTGATCGTTTGGCCGCCACCAAAGACCTGCACCGTATAAGTGCCGGCGTCGCTCGCCGTCACAAAGGCGTTGGTGGACGTGAAGGTCGAGCCCACGGCCCGCGAGATGGCGGTGCCACTCTTGGACCACTTGTAATGCACTGGATCGCCGGTGGCCCCGATGGCCAGGCTTAACGCGGGGCTGTCGGCCGCGACGGACAGCGTGGCCGGCATCTGCTGGGTAATGGCGACCGGTTTCGGCACCCAAGGCCCAAAGTTTTGGACCACCGAGGTCGAGGTATTGGGGTCGCTGTGCGCGGTCACCGCGATGCCCAGGTAGATGGCGTTCGGCCAGGCGTTCGTGAAAGTAGTTCCATTGTCGCCTCCCGCCGGCCATGAACCCGCGGTGTCGAAGCCTTGTGGGGCGTTGTACATGGTCCAATTCGTGCCATCGTGGCTGTAATACATGTAGAACACGCTGCCAACCCGCTCCAGGCGCACCCATTGGTTGGGGATGTTCGAGGGAACAGCCGGGCTGGGAGCGACCTGGTCAGCATTCCCGGCGTCAACAGTGCGGATTTGCGGTCCATCAATGCCGGAGGTCGCGGGAGCGCCGCCGGTCGTGTCGCCCGGGAGGCGGGTGGTCATGTTCGCGATGAAGGGGTCGGCGCCGTTGGCCGGGTTGCCAAAACCCTGGTCGTCATACCGGGCCATCAGTTCGACCTTGGTCCAACCGCCGTCACCGGAGTTGCCCAGCAGGCTGATGACCTGCATGGTGTAGTCGAAATCGCCGCTGATCGGCATGTAGGCGTAATAGAAATTATCGGAACCACCCCAGATGTCGGCGCCGCCGCCGATGACGGTCACCTGGTTCCCGCTGACCGTAAAGGAGCCCGGCATGGCCGGTCCACCCACGTCTATGCCCTGCAAGGCCGCCAAGGCGACCCCGGAACAGGCGGCGAGGCCAAGAATGGCCACGGCTGTCCTTACCGCTCGTGTACAGATGTTCTGCATATTGTAACCTTCGTTTGGTTGATTTGCTGGCTGACGGGGCAGTTCTAATGAACCCACGAGAGAATTGCAAGCGTTTTTTTCACGTTTTTTTCGATTTGAACAATCGCAGCCCGGCGGTCCACGACCCACCGTCAGTCAACTTCAGGTACGGACATGCTGCGGCGTGTCCCCATCTTCGGCTGCGAAACCAACCACCCGGCGAAAATCAGGGCTGCGGGGCACCGCAGCCAGCCTGGCCTATCCGACCGCCAGGGCGGGCAGTGGTCGTCGCGGCCCAGCGATCCGCGCCCCACCCTGATGGCTCGGTGTGGGAATTGGGTGCGGACGGCCGTCGGCGGGACGCCGGCGGCTGCGCCCGAGACGGGCGCGCTCCCCTGCTCAAACTGCAGGCTCTCGCCACCGTAAATCTTGCCACGCCAACCGCAGCATGAAATCATCGGCGATCGCAAACCTTCCGACATACGCCCGACACGCTGGCGCGCCCGACCGTGCCCCCGCCCGCAACACCATCAACATGGTGTTCACCGCGTAAAGTTATGAATCTGAACACCGGAATTGGGGAACACGCCCGCCGCGGGCGTTGCGGGGCGCGCCTCGCGTCCAGCCGTTGGGCGCACGGGTCCATCTGGACGAACGGGAACTCGTTGGTTCGCTCGTTGTTTTCCGCGGGGGCGCGGAAAACGGCGCCCGGGGCGGGCGCGCTCCCCATTCTAATCTCGGTGTTCGGGATGGAATCAGCCCCCGGACTTGGGGTCGCCCTCGCCCTCTTTGTCAGTGCCGTCACCGCCACTCCCGCCCCGTCGCCTTCCGCATGGCCGCTCCGCCTCTGGTTCGAGCAGCCGGCGCAACGGTGGGTCGAGGCGCTGCCGATCGGAAATGGCCGGCTCGGCGGCATGGTTTGGGGCGGCGTGAAGCAGGAGCGGATTGATCTCAACGAGGACACGCTCTGGTCCGGCGAGCCGTACGACAACCTCAATACCAACGGCTTGAAGTCGCTTCCCGAAATCCGGCGCTTGCTTCTGGCGGGCACGAACACCGACGCGCAACGGTTGGTCGAGCGCGATATGAACGGCAGGTACAACCAGAACTACCAGCCGCTCGGCGATCTGACGATCGAGTTCCCACTCGCCGGCGAAGTCACGGAGTACCGCCGCGAACTGGATCTGGCGCAGGCCGTGGCGCGCGTGCAGTTCAAGCATCAGGGCGTCCGTTACACGCGGGAGATCTTCGCCTCGAATCCGGCGCAGACCATCGTCGTGCGGCTGGCCGGCGATCAGCCCGGCCGGGTCACGTTCACCGCCTCGCTTGGCTGTCAGTTGCATCATATCACCAAGGCCGGCAAAGGTTTCCTGCGCCTGACCGGCCGCTGCCCGGCCTACACCGACCCAAGTTACTTGGGCAAAACCGTGGTGTGGGACGACGCGCCGGATGGCAAGGGGATGCGGTTCGAGACCCGACTGGTGCCGGTCAGCCAGGGCGGTCGCGTCACGATTACCGATGCCGGAATCACTGCGGAAGGTTGCGACAGTGTCACGTTGTTGCTCGTCGCCGCCACCAGTTACAACGGTCCTCACACCAGTCCGAGCCGGCAAGGCCAGGATCCCGGCCGGCTCTGCGAGGCGTATCTCAGGCCACTGGCCGGCAGGTCATACGCCGCGCTCCGCCAGGCGCATGTGGCCGATCATCAGCGACTGTTCAACCGGGTGACGCTGGACCTGGGCCACTCGACGGCGGAAGCGCTGCCGACGGACGTGCGGTTGAAGACGTATCAACCCGGCCAGGACCGGGCGCTGGCGGCGTTGTATTACCAGTTCGGCCGGTACCTGCTCATCGCCTCCTCGCGGCCGGGAACGCAGCCGGCAAACTTGCAGGGCATCTGGAGCCACGAAATCCAGCCGCCGTGGTCGGCGAACTGGACGTTGAACTGCAACGCCGAAATCAACTACTGGCCGGTCGAGACGGCCAACCTCGCCGAGTGTCACCTGCCGCTGATTGATCTTACCGAGCAGCTCAGCGTGGACGGCGCGCATATCGCGAAAGACCTTTACGGTGTGCGCGGCTGGGTGGCGCACCACAACACCGACCTCTGGCGTCAGGCCGGACCGGTCAGCGGCAGCGCGGTGTGGAGCATTTTCCAGGTGGGAAGCGCGTGGTTGTGCCAGCATCTCTGGGAACACTACGCCTTTTCGGGCGACACCGGTTACCTCCGGCGCGTCTGGCCGACGATGAAGGGAGCCGCGCGGTTTTATCTCGATTACATGATGGTCGAACCGTCGCATGGCTGGCGGGTGACCGGGCCGGACACGAACTTCGAAAACCCGTTCCGCAAACCCGGCGGCGAAACCGGTTGCACCTGCATGGGACCGACCGGAAGCATGCAGATGGTGCGCGAATTGTTGCAGAACTGCGCGCAGGCGACCCGGATTCTCGGCACGGACGCGGGGCTGCGCGCCGAAATCGAGAAAGCCCTGCCGCGCTTGCCGCCGATGCAGATCAGCCCGACCACCGACGAGTTGCAGGAATGGCTGGAGGACTGGCAGCGCACGGCGGAATGCCAGGTCCTGTCCAGTTGGGGCGCGATCTGCGGCACGCAAATCACCCCGCGCGGCACGCCGGAACTGGCGGCGGCGTTGCGGAAGATCTTCGACCAGGCCCAGTGGTGGAAGCGCGGGCTTGTGGGCAGTTGGCAGGGCGCCTTTCAGGCCAACGTTTACGCCCGGCTCGGCGATGGCGACACGGCGCTGGCGGTTCTCGATACGCATCTACAACGGATCGCCAACCCCAATCTCACCGCCAACTTCCAGGGCATGGCGGAATGGGAAATTGATGGCAACCTCGGCCAGACCGCCGCCGTCGGCGAAATGCTGCTGCAGAGCCATGCCGGCGAGATCGAGTTACTCCCGGCTTTGCCGAAAGCATGGCCCAACGGGAGAGTGACCGGATTGCGCGCCCGCGGCGGATTCGCGGTGGACATCGCCTGGAAGGATGGCCAACTTGCCAGCGCCGCCATCCGGAGCATTGCTGGAAAACCGTGTCAGGTCCGCTACGGGGACAAGACCATCAAGCTGTCGTTGAAGCGGGGCGAGGTGGCTCGCCTCAGCAGCGCGTTGAAACCGTGATGCGCCAACCACCGGCAGGCTTGACCCCGGCGACCACAATAGAGAAGACTCGCCGCGGCTGATTCGACAGTGTCGTCAGGTGAAGTCGCCTCGAATATCCTGATGGCCGACGCCGGGTCGGAGGCAACAATGGACCGAGTGACCAAGGCAATCCGAAGCAGAATCATGGCCGCGGTTCGCACACGCGACACCGGTGCGGAGAAGGCAGTCCGGTCGATGGTTCATCGGCTTGGATACCGCTACTCCCTTGCGCGAAGCGATCTGCCAGGAAAACCCGATCTGGCTTTCGTGAGCCGACGGAAAGTCATTTTCGTTCACGGGTGTTTCTGGCATGGGCATTCGTGCCGCTACGGCCGGTTGCCCAAAAGCAGGCTGGCGTACTGGAAGCCGAAGATTGCGGCCAACAAGGTCCGTGATCGCAAGCAGGTAATGGGGTTGAGAAAAGCCGGTTGGTCTGTCATCATTGTCTGGCAATGCCAACTCAAGAAAAGGGACGCGCTCGAGGCGCGGATCGAGCATTTTCTGAATGAATAGGCGACCTATAGGAATTGACCTTTTTGCCGGTGCCGGAGGCATGTCATTGGGGTTCGAGCAGGCTGGTTTCGATGTCGCTGCCGCTGTCGAGATCGACCCGATTCATGCCGCTGCACATCATTTTAACTTCCCGGAAACCGCGGTGCTGGCAAGGTCGATTGTCGGCTTGACTGGGCAGGAGTTGCGCCAGATCGCCGGGATTGGCCGAAACGCGGTCGATGTCGTTTTCGGAGGCCCGCCTTGTCAAGGATTCTCGCTCATCGGACACCGAATGCTAGACGACCCTCGCAACCAACTGGTCAGGGAATTCGTCCGTTTGGTTGCCGAACTGGGAGCGAGAACGTTCGTTTTCGAGAACGTCAAGGGCCTGACCATAGGTAAACATCGGATGTTCCTCGAGTCCTTGATTGAATCGTTCGGGGACGTGGGGTACCGTGTGCATGTGCCTTGGAAGGTGCTGAACGCCATGAACTACGGCGTTCCACAAGACCGGCAACGCCTTTTCTTGCTCGGAGCGAAGAAGGGCGTACCGATTCCGGCCTACCCTGGTGAGACCACCACTACCGAAAACGACCTTTTTGGCAGGAATGGGAAGAGACCGACACCAACCTGCCTCGACGCCCTGGCAGATTTACCCGATGTCGAGCAATGGGACGAGCTGATGACATCCGATTCGGTGAGGAACCATCCTGATCCGGCCCTTTCCGACTATGCCCGCGAGTTGCGGTGCGCAACCGACGACGCATGGCATTTCGGATACGTCCGAAACTGGCGGCCCGACATCCTGACTTCCAGCTTGCGCACAGTTCATACGGACATCTCCCGTAAACGCTTTGCGACGACAGGAGAAGACGACGTCGAACCCATCTCGCGCTTCTTCAAACTGCCGCGAAGCGGCGTCTGCAACACGCTCCGTGCAGGCACTGACTCCGCTAGAGGAGCTTTCACGAGTCCGCGGCCTATCCATTTCGCCTTCCCGCGCTGCATTACCGTTCGCGAAATGGCTCGTCTTCACGGCTATCCGGACTGGTTCCGTTTCCATGTCACGAAGTGGCACGGCGCGCGCCAAGTCGGGAATTCAGTCCCGCCTCCCCTTGCCAGAGCCGTTGCCAGTGCTGTCATTCTGGCCCTCGGGATTGTTCCAAAGCGGCCCTCCCGTAAGCTCGACCTCGGCCGTGCCGAACTCCTCTCGATGGACATGGGCGAAGCGGCAGATTACTGGAAAGTTCCTGTCCTCATCGGAAGGCGAGACCGCAAGAACGGCTTACATAAGCGAAGACAATCGGAGATCGAGACTATCGCCACCACATAACTGAGGAGATTGCCATGATTCACAAGAAACCGGTGAAGAACAGATATGCATCGTTGGTCGAGAGTATCTTCCTGAGCAAGTACAAGGATGGGGCGAAAGAAGTTTGCTTCCGCCGAGACGACTTCACACCCACGGCGAAGAAATTGCACATCAAGTTGCCGAAGAACCTCGGCGATGTGGTCTACTCTATCCGTTACAGAATGGCACTACCTCCGGCAATTGCGAAGACACAACCGCCCGGGCAGGAGTGGGTGATCGAGGGGCGAGGCAGATCGCTTTACGTGTTCCGTCTGAAGGCCATCAACCGCATCGTTCCCAACCCAGAGTTGGCCCCCATCAAGATACCCGATGCTACGCCAGAAATCGTCGCGGCTTATGCCCTCTCCGACGAGCAAGCCTTGTTGGCCAAAGTGCGTTACAACCGACTGCTCGACATCTTCCTCGGGGTTGCCGCCTATTCCCTGCAAAACCATTTACGCACGACGGTCACCGGCCTCGGACAGGTCGAAATCGACGAAATCTATGTCGGCCTCGACAAGCGAGGCCGTCAGTACGTGATTCCCGTTCAGGCAAAGGGCGGCAACGACCGTCTCTCCACGGTGCAAGCAAGACAGGACGTGGCCTGTTGCACAGAGAAGTACCCGCAACTCCTCTGCCGTCCAATATCCGCCCAGTTCATCGATGCCGATCGAATTGCCCTGTTTGAACTTGCCCAGTGCGGAGACGAGATCCGCATCGTTGAGGAACGGCATTACCAATTGGTTCCTGCCGACCAAATCTCAGGCGATGACCTCCGGGCCTACGACGCTTGAAGGAAAACATGGCTCACCGGAGCGATATTCACCCAAAATCAGCTTGTGGCGGGCAAATGGTGCGTTGACTCCCGGTCGCAAGCTCCGGGCAAGGCAGCCAGCAACAGTTCCGCCAGGCCTCGAGCTTCCGCTTCGCTTTGTTCGAGAAACCCGGCCCGCGGCCATGTCCGCGCCACTACGGGGGCGGCGATGGCCCGGCCTTGGCGAGCGCCTTGGCCAGGTTGCGCTCATCGCGCTCCCGGTCCTTGGCGGCGCCGTATTTGAGGGCCAACCGCAAATGCGCGATGGCCTCGTCCAGATGTCCCTGCTGCTCGAGGATGAAACCCATCCCGTTATGCGCGCTGGCGTGGTCGGGTTTCAGTTCCAGGGCACGCCGGAAATGGGCCAAGGCTTCCTCGTACTTTGCCACCTGCAGCGCCGCCAGTCCTGACTCGTATCGAATGTCCACGTTGTCGGGGTCCAGTTCGGCCGCCCGCACCCCCGCCCGATACGCCTCCTCCAGTTTGCCCGCCCAACCGAGCGTCTTGCACAGATTCATCAAGGCGAACGCGTGCGATTTGACGTTGACCCGGCCCATCACCTCCTGCGTTGTGCGCTGAATCTGGTCCTGGTTCCAGGAAGGGTGCGCCACACCCATGCGCTCCATCGCCTTGAGAATCTCCAGGGCCAGCCACCGGTAGCCGTCAATGGTTGGGTGGACGTGATCCAGGAAGACTTCGGCATCCAGGATGCCATGCTCGCACCGGGATTCGAGGAGGGCCTCGAAATCCACGAGCGGCACCTGGCGTTGGGTGGCGACCCGCGTCAGAATCTCGCGAATCTCCCGGGGCGCCCGCAACGGACACACATCCTCGTCACGGGCGCGTTCGTAGGCGGCCTTGGCCTCGGCGTAACGGCCCAGTTTCTCGAGTACCCGGCCCCGCAAAAAGTGCAGATTGGCCGCCAGGTCATCCATCGCGGCCGCCCGGTCAAGCAGCGGCAGGGCATTGGTCGGTGACGGGTTCGCATAGTCACGCCGCGCCGCCTCGTAATCCTGCTGCCATTGGCGCAGCGCCTCCGGGCTCAACCCCGGGCGGTGTTCGCTTTTGAAGGGCGAGGCCTCGCGGAGATTGGAGGCCGGCACGATGAAGATCACTTTCGCCCCGACGGAAGCGGCGATGTCAACCATGCGACGAAGGTTGAATTCGTAATGCTCGAGAATCTGCCGGCGCAGGGCGTTGTCGCGGGTATAGGCCGCCAGCCCCGACGGCTTCTCCAGCAACGTGGCCGGCTCACTCGGCAAGACATTGGGTCCGGCCGCACCGGCGCCCGTTCCGTGTCCGGCCGACCGGGCAATTCGTTTCATCAGGGTCGCCGTGCGCGTCCGCGCCGCCAGGACCGCCAGCCCGCGGATCACGCGCGGGGCCGCCGAGATTTTCGTGTAGATGCGGCGTTCCAGGAATTCGTTCTGGCTCTCGTAGAGCACGAACAGATCGGGCCGGTAGCGGATCAATTCTTCCATGAGGCGCGCATCGCGGTAGCTCCCGTAGCTGATTCCGCCCGCGTTGATCACTTCCCAGCGCCGGTCCGAAGCAAGTGCGCGCAAGTACTCCCGCAGCCAGCCGTTGAAGGAAGTGGGATCGTTGTAGGGATGACCGTAGGCGGTGGAGCCACCCAGCGAAAACACGCGGAAAACGCCGCGGGCCTTCTCTCGCGGGAACCGCTGCGCGTTGAAGAACGGCAGTTTGTTCCGGGCCGTAACCATGAAGACCTCGCCGCCAGCGCCGCGCTCCTCGACAAACAGCGGGGTTTGCGAACTGAAACCAACGTAGGGATCGTTCTCATACGACTCCGGCTGCACGCCGCAGAAGAACAAAAGCCCCTCCAGCACGACGCCGCAAAGCAGGACCGCCACGATCGCGAAGATCACCTTCTTGCCCCGGGACAACTTGCCCTCCGCGTTTCCGGGCGCGGGCGGAGGACTGGGAACGCGAGGCGGGTTGCGGGGCTTCGCTTTACTCATTGGGCCACGCTCACAACCATGCGCTGACGCTAACCTGCCTCATGGGCCAGGGCAACCGGTCTGATGGGGAGGTTTCGTTGCGAGTCTTGGTACTGGCTCAGGGCCGTCAGTTCATGCGGGTGGTTGCGCCTGGACGGAGGATCCATGCTGGTTGCGGTCCCGCTGACACCACACCAGGTAGATGATGGGCAGGATGCCGACCGTGTTGAAGATGGCGAGGCAGATGAACCAGGCGAGCTGGTTGTTCCGCGCGCTCTTCCACATGCCGATGACTTTCCAGACGCCATCCCAGACGGCAATGAGAATCAACACCGGAATCAGCAGGAGGAACAATGATGGGTACGTTGTTTGCATGTCCAGGCCAGATTGTTCCGGCCAACGTCGGCGTCAAGCGAAATGGCCCGCTGGGAATGTCCCGATCGGGCGCGGCGCTTGATTCCTGAACAATTCGGCTTTTCTGCCGGGTGCCAGGCGGCTAAAGGTTTCATTCGCATGTCACAATCCCGCCCGTATCCACCACGAACCGTGCCGCCCCCGGCTGGCTGGCGCGGTTCCCATTGTGCCCCCGGCTTCCGCCTGCCCATCGCGGCCATCGTGCTGGTGGCGGCGGTCGTCGCTCTGTTTTCGAGCCCGCTCGCCCCTGCCCTCGCCGCGGCCCCGTCGGTCGAAGCCCTGGCGCGGGGATTCCTTAATCCTCCCGCGTCGGCGCGGCCGTGGGTCTATTACTTCATCATGGATGGCAACCTCGCCCGCGAGGGAGTCACCGCCGACTTTGAAGCGCTGAAGCGCGCCGGCATCGGCGGCATGATCATCATGGAGGTGGACGTCGGCATCCCGCGCGGTCCGGTGAAGTTCATGAGCCCGGAGTGGCGGCAAATTTTCAAGCACGCCGTTGCGGAAGCCGAGCGGTTGGGACTCCAGATCACCCTCAACGCCGGCCCCGGTTGGACCGGCAGCGGCGGGCCCTGGGTCAAGCCGGAGCAATCCATGCAGCACCTCGTCGCCAGCGCCGTCGAGATCGCGGGGCCTGCCCATTTCAGCGCCACGCTTCCGCGTCCCGCGCCGCGGGCGCCTTACTTCGGCAACGCGGGCCTGCCCCCGGAAATCGTGAAGGCGAAGGATGAGTTTTACGTGGACGTCGCGGTGCTGGCGGTTCCGAAAACGAGCGAGGCGGCCCGCATTGCCGACATTGACGAGAAGGCGCTCTATCTCCGTCATCCTTACACGTCGCGCCCGGGCACAAAGCCATTCATCGCGTCATCGGCGAGTTATCCGGTGCTGCCGCCGGACGCGGCGATTGCCCCGGGCCGCATCGTGGACCTGACGGCGAAACTGGACGCCGACGGCCATCTGACCTGGGACGCGCCGGCGGGCCAGTGGACGATCCTGCGTTTCGGCCGCACCAGCACTGGCGCCAACACGCGTCCCGCGCCCGCGCCGGGCCTCGGCCTGGAATGCGACAAGTTCGATCCGGCGGCGCTCGAGGCGCACTTCGATGCGTTCATCGGCGCGCTGCTGCGCGAGATCGGACCGCGCCAGCAATCCGCCGACGCGGGCTGGAACATGTTGCACATTGATAGTTGGGAAATGGGCTCCCAGAACTGGACGGCCGCCTTTCGCGCGGAGTTTCTCCGCCGGCGCGGCTACGATCCGCTGCGCTATCTGCCGGCGGTCACCGGCCGCGTGGTGGAAAGCCTCGAAGTGTCGGAGCGATTCCTCTGGGATCTGCGCCAAACGGCGCAGGAGCTGGTCATCGAAAACCACGCGCAGCACCTGCGCGAACTGGGCCACCGGCACGGCTTCGGACTTTCCATCGAACCTTACGACATGAACCCGTGCGCCGACCTGAGCCTCGGAGCCGTGGCCGACGTGCCGATGGGCGAGTTCTGGCTTTATGGGTTCAATTCCTTCTTCAGCGTCATCGAAGCCGCGTCCATCGCGCACACCTGCGGGCGGCCAATCGTGGCGGCGGAGTCGTTCACCTCGACTGACGCGGAACGCTGGCAGGCGCACCCGGCGTCCATGAAGACGCTGGGCGACTGGGCGTTCAGCGCCGGCGTCAATCGCATCGTGTTCCATCGTTCGCAGCACCAACCGCAACTGGATCGGCGTCCCGGCATGACCATGGGGCCTTATGGCGTCCACTGGGAGCGCACGCAAACCTGGTGGGACCTGGTGCCCGCGTACCACGCCTACCTGGCGCGCTGCCAGTTTCTGCTGCGGCAGGGCCTGCCCGTGGCCGACGTCTGCTATCTCGCCCCGGAGGGCGCGCCGCAGGTCTTTCGCCCGCCGGCTTCCGCGACGCGGGGCCATCCGCCCGACCGCCGCGGCTACAACTTCGATGGCATCGCGCCGGAAACGTTGTTCGCGCGGATGTCGGTGAGAAACGGAATGCTCGGCCTGCCCGACGGCATGAGTTACCGCGTCCTGGTCCTGCCGGAACGCGACACCATGACGCCGGCGTTGCTGCGCAAGGTGAAGACGCTCGTCGAGGCCGGCGCCACGGTCGTCGGTCCGCGTCCATTGAAATCGCCCAGCCTGAGCCGTTATCCGAACTGCGATGAGGACGTGAAGCAGCTCGCCGGCGAACTGTGGGGCGATTGCGATGGCATGGCGGTGAAGGAGCACAAGCTCGGCAAGGGCCGGGTAGTCTGGGACCGCGGCGCCAAGGCGACCGGCGCGCCGGAAACGAAGTCGCCGTTGGAGTCGGCGACGTGGATCTGGCACAACGAAGGCAATCCCGCCGTCAGCGCGCCCGTCGGCAAACGCTTCTTCCGACGCGTGGTCACGTTGGAAGCCAATGCCGGCATCGAATCCGCCCTCGTGTCCATGACGGCCGACAACTCCTTCGATCTGTTCGTCAACGGTCGTCACGCTGGGAACGGCGACAATTTCCACGAGACTTGCTCGTTCGACGTCGCGCCAATGCTGCAGCCGGGAACGAACGTGCTCGCAGTCGAAGCCGAGAACGGCGGCGACGCGCCCAACCCGGCCGGCCTGATTGGGCGATTGATCGTCAGCTTCCGCGATGGCCACCGGCTCGACGTGCCGACGGACCGGACCTGGCAGAGTTCGCGGGAGGCCGTGCCGGACTGGCTCACGCGCACCACGAACGCGGAAGGCTGGGGAGCTGCGCTGGAGCTCGGACCTTTCGGGATGTCGCCGTGGGGACGATCGGAGGAAACCATTCCGGAGCCGGACCAGTATGGCGATTTCGCCATCGTTGCCGGCCTGCTGGAAAAGGCGGGAGTGCCGGCGGACTTCGAGTCCGACGGACCCATCCGCTACACGCACCGGCGCGCCGGCGACACCGACATCTATTTCGTCGCCAACCGCGAGGAGCGCGCCGTGAACGCCAACTGCAGCTTCCGCGTGAACGGAAAAACGCCGGAGCTGTGGGACCCGTTGACCGGCGAGCGGCGCGCACTGCCCGAGTTCACCGCCAAAGCGAGGCGCACCACCGTCCCCATTCGCTTCGAGCCGGCCCAGTCGTTCTTCGTCGTCTTCAACCAACGCGCCATGACATCGCGGAAGAACTCGCGAAATTTCGCGGAATTGAAGCCGGTTGCCGGGCTCGACGGCCCCTGGGAAGTCGCGTTCGATCCCAGGTGGGGCGGCCCGGAGAAAGTTACGTTTGCGTCGCTCGAGGACTGGACCAAGCGACCGGAGGAAGGAATCAAATTCTACTCGGGCATGGCCACCTACCGCAAAACATTCGACGCGCCGGCCGGGCCGGTGGGCCGACGATGCTATCTCGAGCTTGGCGTGGTGAAGAACCTCGCCCGCGTGCGCCTGAACGGCCGCGACCTCGGCATCCTCTGGTGCGCGCCGTGGCGGGTCGAAATCGCCCGCGCGCTGAAACCGACACGCAACCGGTTGGAAATCACGGTGGCCAACCTGTGGCCGAACCGACTGATTGGCGACCAGTTGCTGCCGCCGGAGCGGCGCCTGACTTCGACGACCTGGAATCCCTTCACGAAGGATTCGCCGCTGCTGGAGTCTGGACTTCGTGGGCCGGTAACCATCGAAGAGGAGATCCGCGAGCGTTGAAAGACAAACTGCCGTGCGCAGGAGTTCTCCAGGGTTCCGCTGTCTGCTGATCCGGTTGCGTGCGCGTGCCCGAAGGCACCGCGACGTAGTTGCCTCGCAATGCCGGGCATCATTTGGCTTTCCGTAAACGCCCTCTTCCCGTTACGCTGTGGACATGGCGAAGAAGCCGGAAAAGACCGCTGCCGTAATGGACACCGCCAGTCCGCCAGCAGGCCGGTTGCGTCCGTCTGCCTTGGTGGACGCCCCGGTGGTTCATTGCGGCGACAATCTTGAGCAGCTCCGCAAGCTGCCCGGCCAGTGCGTGGACCTCATTTACATCGATACCCCGTTCAACTCGAACCGCAACTACGCGGTCTTCTGGGGCAAGACGAAGGAGAATCGCGCCTTCGAGCCGCTCGGAACCGAGATCCAGGTTGTCACCATTTGAAATGAATTCTGCCATGACTGCCGTTGCCAGACTGGCGTGGTGCATCCTTTTCATGCTCGCCTGCGCCGGTGGCGCTGCGGCTGGTCAAGTGCATCATTACGTATTTTTCAACATGGACAGGGAAAGAATTTCCGACGCGGCGTTCCTCGCAACAAAAACGTTTGAAGGCGCACAATTGAAATACACGTGGCGTGAGCTGGAGCGGGGGGAGGACGGTTATGACTTCAGCAGCATTCAGCACGATTTGACAGTGCTCACTTCCAAGGGCAAAAAGTTGTTCATTCAACTTCAGGATGCGTCGTTCGATCCAACCATACTTAATGTGCCTCGCTACCTCCTGAACGACGCCCGGTACCATGGCGGGGCGGACAAGCAATACAGCATTAAAGGCGATGACGAGGAACACGCGGTGCCCGCGGGCTGGGTTGCGAGGCGATGGGACCCGGCGGTACAGGAGAGATTTCACAGACTCCTTTTTGCGCTCGGCAAGGAATTTGACGGCAAGATCGAGGGCATTAATCTTGGGGAGACCGCGGTTGATTTTGGAGAGAGCGGCCGGTTGTTTCCGAAAGGCTTCACTCCGGCGGCATATCGCGACGCGGTTATTACGAACATGATTGCGCTCAAGCGCGCGTTCCCGAAGTCGGTGGTCATGCAATACGCCAACTTCATGCCTGGGGAATGGCTTCCCGGCAAGGATCGGGGCTATCTCCGCAGCGTGTATGAACGCGCCAGGGATTTGAAGGTCGGCGTCGGCGGCCCTGATCTGTTGCCTTACAAGCCTGAACAGATGAGTCATTGCTATCCTCTCATCCGAGAATCGGCCGGGAGCGTACCAACCGGGATCGCGGTGCAGGAGGGCAACTATCAACATAAGAATCCCCAGACCGCGCGGCCGGTCAGCATTTCCGAGTTGGTTGTATTTGCGGCGGAGCACCTCAAGGTCAATTACATTTTCTGGTGCACGCAGGAACCGTTTTATTCTGGAAAAGTGATACCGTTTCTTCAGGCGCAAAGATGAGCACAAACATGTAATTGGGTTTAATGGAAAGGGAACGGGTCAAAGGTGAGCCCATGCCGAAGCGCAGGCCATGAGAAATTCCCCTTGTCCCGGACACGGGCACCACGAATTCGCCCATGCCGAAACCTATTTCCTGGTCGGCAACGCCCTCGGCGAAGGGATGAGGAAGCTGTTCACCGGAACGCAACCTTGATGCGGGAGATCGGACGTGATGAAGAATTCGCCCTCTTACTTCTGCTCATCGGAGTGATCGTCAGGGCGGCCCACGTGGGAAACCCCCGGTTTTAGGCGGCGCTATCACCAGTTCGCCGCCGGCGTCAAACGGTGCCTCAGGGCGCGCGAACCTGGCCGCCAGCCCCGGGAGGAAGATTCACCCGCCTTCCCGTCCGGGCCGATCCGCGGGCGGCATCCAAGATTTCGGTCGCGATCAGGTTCACCTCCAGCGAGGAAAGGCCGGACGGCTTGATGTCCCCGCGCACCACGGCGGCCAGATAGGACAGCGGATCGCTTTCGGGCATCGACAGCGCGGGCACCGGCGCATCCGCTTCGGCCGCGCTGCCGGTCCGCACTTTCAGCACGTTCTTTTCCGGCACCAGGGCATAACCGGTCCGGCCGTAGATCTCCATGTCCTTGCGATTGAACGGCCAGTTCCACGAGGCCTGGATGATTCCCTGGGCGTGCGGATACGTCAGAACGATCGTCGCTTCATCGTCCACCTTCGGATACACCTCCGGCTTGATCTGCTGCGTGACGGCAAAGACTGAAGTAGGTCTTTGGCCCTGCATCAACCAGGTAATCAGATCGGCGCCGTAGCACCCGAAATCGGTCAAGGCCCCGCCGCCATTCAGCTTGGGATCGGTCAGCCATCCGAGAAAGTCGGCGGAGCAACCGATCTCCTTCGGGCCCTGGTGGCCGTCATGCACCACGATCTTCCGCAACTCGCCCAACGCGTGCTTCCCATGCACCAGGGCATAGGCGGCATGGTTCGCGGGATACCAAGTGGTCTCATAGTTGACGACCACGTGAATTCCACCCTTCCGGGCGGCGGCGGCCATGGCGCGCGCGTGCTCCATGCTGACGGCCAGCGGTTTCTCCATCATCACGTGGATGCCGCGGGCGGCACACTGCTCCACGACCCGCCGGTGATCGAACGTGCTGGTGAAGGTCGCCACCGCCTGCACGTTGGTCTTGGCGAGGAGTTCCTCCAGGCTGGAACAAAACAACCCGGGGCTGAGCCGGTAGTCCCGGGCGTAGCGTTCCGCCAGGGCTTTGTTCGGCTCCACAATGCCGACCAGTTGCACGTCCGTCCGGGAACTGGCGGCAGGAATGAAACCCCGCGCATGGTCGTGAACCAGCCCGATGATCGCGTAACGCAGCGGGGCCGGTCCCGACCAGGCGCGGGCGACCCCCAGACAAAGCAAACCGGCGAGGAGAAATGACAGTGATTTCATGATGCGACCGTGGGCATTGGGTTCATTCAATCCAACCCGGAGCAAAGAACCCGCGAAAGCCACTCAGATCGGCCGTCCTCATCGGAACCTCTGGGCACAGCCCGAGCGCCCGCGCGGCCTTGTTCGTGGCGGACTTTTACGTTCGTGTTCATGCCGCAGAAGCTAACACGCGCCTTCCTGATGCCGAGTGAATTCTGCGCGGGCTGCGCGCGAACGGCGTGGTGACCGACGAAGTTGATGGTGGGTCGCAGATCACCGGGTCTGCCTGTGCCTATCGGCACGCAGACAGGCCGCGACGACCACTGCCCGCCCAGCATCGGGCAGCCACCCATGCGAAGTGCGAAGGACGAAATGCGAAGGACGAACGGTGGGCCGCGGAACGCCCGACCGCCTCATGGCGAACGGAGGCGGTAGAAACGGGCCGGATACTCCGCCCACTGCGGATCGCTGAAATAGGCCGGGCCGCTGGTAAGGGTGTTGGTTTGAAGCGGATACCAGACGGGATGGGTCAGGTCTGTGCAGGCGTCCACAACGAAAGTCAGGTTGGTGGTGCCGGTAATGAGGAACCCGAATTGACTCATCTGCACGCCCACGTTGACCATGCTGAAGTAAGACAGCGGCGGGTACCCTTGCTTGGTTGGACGACCGGCAAACGTCGTTCCCCAGCCGGTAGTACCAGGCAAGTAATAGACCGTCGCAGGGCAGTCCTCGAACACATACCGATCAGCGCTGGGGGCGTTGCCCTCAAATAGCACTGCGGTCAGTCTGGTGCAGTAAATGAACGCATGGGCCGCGATGTTGGTGACGCTGCCGGGGATGGTGATGCTGGCCAGGCTCGTGCAGCCTTCGAACGCCCAGTCCCCAATGCCGGTGACACTGCTGGGAATAGTGACGTTGGTCAGGCTGGTGCAGGCTGCGAACGTCCCACTCCCGATGTTGGTGACGCTGCCGGGGATGGTGATGCTGGCCAGGCTCGTGCAGCCGTAGAACACATCGCCACCGAGGGAGGTGATGCCGCTGCCGATTGTGACACTGGCCAGGTGGCTGCAGTTCTCGAACACACTGTTCCCGAGGTTGTTGACATCGGGGATCACGACGCTGGCCAGGCTGCTGCAACTCTCGAAAACACTGTTCCCGAGGTTGGTCACGCTGCCGAGGATCATAATGCCAGCCAGGTTGGAACAGGCAGCGAACGCACTGTCCCCGATGCTCGTGACGCTCCCCGGCAGCGTGACGTTGGTCAGGTTGGAGCATCGAAAGAACGCATTGCTCCCAATGCTGGTGACGCGGCCTGGAATCGCAACACTGCCCAGGTTGGTGCAGCTGGCGAACGCATCGTCCCCAATGCTGGTGACGCTGTTGCCGATCGCAACAGTGGTCAGACGGTCGCAGTTATAGAACGCACCGCGCCCGATATTGCTGACACTGTTGGGAATCGTGGCATTGCTCAGGCTGGTGCACCAGTAGAATGCACCCGGCCCGATGCTGGTGACCGTGCCGGGGATGGTGACCCCGGTCAGACTGACGCAGTAGGAGAACGCACTGTCCCCGATATTCGTGACGCTATTGGGAATGGAGACGGTGGCCAGGTTGGTGCAGTATTGGAACGTACCCGTCTGGATATTGCTGACGCCGTCGGGGACCGCGACACTGGTCAGGCTGGAGCATTGATAGAACGCATGGTCTTCGATGCTGGTGACACCGTTGCCGAGGACGATGGCGGTCAGGTTGGTACACGAGGCGAAGGCCCATTGCCCGATGCTGGTGACGCTGTCGGGAATAGTGACGTTGGTCAGCGTGATGCAGCCAGTGAACGAGTTGTCGCCCAGGCGAGTGACCGGCAAACCATCAATCGTCGCTGGGACGGTCACGGCACCTTCGGAACCGGTGTATCCCAGGATCATGACGGTGTCGTCTTGGGTCCAATAGCTGAACTGGGCCTGCACCTCAGCGGACAGCAGCGACAGAAGCAGCAGGGACAGGAGCCTTGCGACGCAGGCGATTGCGGAACGCGTGGCGATCGGCGACGGGCAGGTTGTACGGGCAAAGAACGTTCGGGCTTTCATGATTTCCGGCCGGTTAAACTGATGCGAACCAACGACCTTCATGCCAGCGGACGCTTAATAAAATCACCAGGTCCGCCCACAAGAGACATTCATCAACCGTTTGCGATGCTGGAGTCTAAAAACAAGCATATCTCAGGCCAAATTAATGGGAATCATCCTCACTTCTGCCGGCCAGGCTGAAGGCAGCAAGTCGGCGAAGCCCGCCGTGCCGACGGCGAGGGCGCCGTTGGCTGCGCCCGAGGCGGGCGCGGTTCCCATTTTAAACTGGGAAACCCCGCATCGCCGGCTTGACAAGCACTCCACAGTTATGTACCATTAAAGGATAACTAATCATTCATGTCGCTCGAAGCAAACGTCTTATGAAACCAAACTCGTTTCCCTGCTGGGTCCTCGGCCTGTCCGCCGCGGCCTTCCTCGCGCAAGCCGCCACGATCACCGTCAACACGATTGACAACGTGTCGCCCGGCGCGGGCAAGACCTCGCTGCTCATGGCGCTGAACAGCGTTCATGACGGGGACCAGATCCAGTTCAACCTCCCCGGCACCGGTCCGTTTTTCATCCAGAACCCGGCGGGGGGCTACCCGCTGATCACCAACAACAACGTGACCATTGACGGTTACAGCCAGCCGGGGGCGGCGCCCAACTCGAACGGCATCCTGGCGCCCAACTCGGCGAAGCTCATGATCGTACTCGACGCCCGCAACGGCAATTTCACCTCCATGAACCTCTGGCCGGACGACAACAACGCCGGTTACGGCGATAGCGAGTATGCGATCCTCGGAGTGGTGCGCGGCACCAATGTCACCGTCCGGGGCCTTTCCCTGCTGGGCGTGCCGCCGGGCTTCGATAACAACCAGGGAACCGGCAATAACGATTACGGCATCGCCTTCGGCTGCGACGACCAGGGCACGCCCACCGGCGGGCACATCAACGGATGCTGGTTCGGCGTCGCCCCCGATGGCCACACCCTCTCCGGGAGCACCTACGCCGTCACCGGATTCCGATGGCGCGACGCCAACGGACAGAACCAGGTCACCGTGGATAACGTCACCATCGGCGTGGGCAAGTCATCCACCAACGCGCCCGCCGAATTCAATGTGATCGTCCAGACCGCCATCCCCATCATCATCGAGGGAAACGGGACCCGCATCTCCGGCAACTTCATCGGCGTCCTGCCGGATGGGGTCACCGAGTACAACGTCGCCTTTCCCACCGACAGCGGGGGCAATCTCATCTGGACCGGCGATTTTCAATATGAAGGGGCGATCGAGATCGGGCGCGCCGGCAACAACACCGTCATCGGCACGGACGGCGACGGCGTGAATGACGCCAACGAGCGGAACGTGATCGTCGGCACCGTTCCCGCCTCCATGAACGGCTACGACCACACCATCGAGTTCTACGGGAACAACCCCGGCACCAACATCGTCATCGCCGGCAATTACATCGGCGTCGGCATTGACGGGACGACCTACTTCACCAACGGCGTGCCGGCCATCAACGCCTCGAGCGGCAGCGCGCAATACCGGATCGGATCGAACTTCGACGGGATTAGCGATGGCGTGGAGGGCAACTTCATCGTCAACAACTGGCCGCCGTCCTTGTTCCCCGCCTCGGGTTTCACGGACGCGTCCACGCTCAACTTCTACGATGAGGTCAGCGTCAACGGCATCATCTCCCTGCGTGGAAACAGCCTGATTGACAACTTCCCGGCCCCAGTCAGTCCCGACAAGATGAACGGGGGCGACAACTTCCTGACCGATTTCTACATGCCGGTGCTGTTGGACTCCACCCAGGGCGTCAATCCCGTGCTCGATACCAACAACACCACCGCCAGCCGGCTGGTCGGGACCGTCCCGCTCGCCGACACCAACGGCTGGCCCACCACCGTCATTGACCTCTATGCCGCCGACACCGTGGGCATCACCAATGGACAGGCCGCCGGACTGACCGACCTGCCCTTCGGCTTCGTCCAGGGCCGGACCTACATTGGCTCGTTCGCGGACAATGGTCCGGGCGACCGCGACAACCGGCCCGGCTATTTCGATTTCGACATCAGCGCCCTGGACACCAAGGGCAGCCTGATCACCATCACGGCGAACTACGTGAGCACCAATGCCGCCGTGGTCATGACGAGTCCGTTCTCGAATCCGGCGACGATTGTCTATTCTCCCCAGATTCAGTTTGGTCCGGTGACCCTCAGCAATGGCAACGTGGTCCTGACCTGGACCGGCGGCACGAGCCCCTTCACCGTTCAACTGAAAGCGAGCCTCAACGACGCAGCCTGGCAGACCGCAACGAATACGCCGAACCGGACGGTCACGCTGCCCATGACCAACCCGTCCGCGTTCTTCCGCATCAAGCAGTAACTTAGTCTCCGCACCCACGGTCTAACCGGGGGAAATTCAATTTGAATGGAGCGCGGCTGTGTCGGAAACCAGCCGCAGCGTTTTCTGCCTGCTGCGGCTGACGCTTCGCGCACAGCCGCGCTCCTGGAAACAGCAAATCCAGCACACTCCAGCGGTAAGCGCTGGACCTCAAAGTCAAAGGCAAGAAAATCGCCGAGCGCGTGGTGAACAGCGCGCTCCGCTGAACCGCTCCACGCCGCCGCCGCCCGACTACTCCTGCGGATAGAGCAGGATGCGGTCATGCACCAGCACGACCAGGTCGTTGCGGCCGTCCCCGGTGAAATCGCCGATCAGCGCCTCGCGCGGCTCGGCGATGTCGGAGCGGCGGTTGCGGAAGGTGCGTTCCTCGAACACCTGCCAGCGGGTGCCCGGCACCAGCCGGTGCGGCGGGTCGAACGCCACGAGGTCGAGGTAATTCCGGCCGGTTTCGAGGAAGACCAGGGCCTTGCGGCCGCCGGGCTCCAATTCGCCCGAGATGACGTCGTGCAGGAACCCGTCCTTCACGGGCGTTTCGTATTCGTCCAGCGCCTGCAAATCCCACACCGAACCGGCCAACGCCAGCCAGGCCACCCCGTTAAGGCCGAGGAAGGCCACCGCGTTGGCATTGGTGCCGCCCAGGCTCACGGCCTGCAAGGCGGTGAAATCGGAAACCGGCAGCGTCACCGTCCGCACCGCCTGCCACACGCCCGCGGCATCGCGCCGGCAGAGCGTGACCCCCTTGCGCTCGGCATCGAGCAGAAAGAGGCTCGGCACGGTGTTGGTGCCGTCGCTCAACGCCGCGGCGCCGACGATGCGGGAACTGCTGGAGACGCCGTTGATTTGCTCCTTCACTTTGAAGGTCCAGGCGGGCTTGTTGGTGGAACCGTCCACCGGCGCCTCCCGCTCAAGCACTGCGGCGCGCAGGAAGTTCTTCTGGGCCAGCAAAAGTTCGGGTTTCCCGTCGCCATCCACATCCGCGGTGCTCACCCACGGTTGCTCGGCGTTGCCGCCCGGCGGCGTCACGTCCTGCTCGTCGAACGGCTTGTCGTCCACCTGCAGGAGCACCTTGAGCTTCTCGTAAGGGATCAAAACGACGAGATCGGCCAGACCGTCCTGGTTGGCATCGTGCATGAGCATGCCGCTGGGATTCGCCTTGAAGCTCTCGCTTAGCTTCTGCCGCGTGGTCTTGCCATCCGCCGTGCGAAGGAGCAATTCCCGCTTGCCGTCCTGGTCCGTGATCACCACGAGGGTCGGCTTCGCCTGCGGCCGCAGCGGACCGACGGCCATCGTCAACGGCCGCCCATCGGTGGGCAGGATTGTGGGAAAGGCGATGCGGCCGTTGGCGTCGAGCCGGGTCACCCCCAACTGCCGTTCGTCCTGGCTGAGCGCGAAGATCTCCGGCACGCCATCGCCATCCCAATCCGCCACCGCCAGTTCGGCCACGCCGGTGAACGTGGGAAAAGTCCTGGGCGCCGCCAGCGAACCGTCCGCCTGTTGAAGATAAAGCGTGAGCTGGCCGCTGTCGGGTTCCGCCACCAACAGGTCCGGCCGGCCGTCCCCGTTCAAGTCGCTCCACACGATGCCGCGACGGTTTTTCGTCGTCTTGTTGAGCGGCAGCATCTGAAACTGGCCCTGGGCAAATCCGCCCCCCAGCGGCTCGGCCGGCTTTTGGACGAAACTCCAGACCTGCGCCCGCCCGGATTTCTGGGCGATGGTGACAATCTCGGCCTTGTGGTCGCCGTTCAAGTCATCGGCGAGGTAGGAGCGGATGGCCGGCAGCGCGAAGTGGATTTCCGGACCGAGCTGGCCGGCGGCGTTTTGCAGTCGCAAGCGGAACGGGTTCGTGTCCTCCCAGTTGACGAGCAACAGGTCCTGCCGGCCGTCGCCGTCCACATCAAGGATTTGCACGGCCTTGACCACGCCGCTGTACGGAATCCGCTCGGGTTCGGACAGCGTATGGTCGGCCTTCTGCGCGAGGAAATAGACCGCCTTCTCGCCCAGCAAGACCAGGTCCTGGCGTCCATCGCCATTGAGGTCGCCACTGGCAAGAGCGTTGGGGTCGAGGAGGCCGTCCTCGAGCGGCCAGCGTTTGGGCGCGCTCCAGCCGTTGGTTCCCTGGTTGAACTGCACGACGAGTTCCTTGGGTTCGCCGAAATACGCCAGGTCGGGCCGGCCGTCGCCGTTGAGGTCGGCCACCACCAACGCCGAGATGCGTTTCTCCGAGGCGATGGACTCGATGCGGAACCGGGCGTCGGGCGGCAGCTCGTTCAACTCGCGCTTCACGGCGGAGGTCGCGGGGGCGTTGGTCTTGCCGGTCTGGTTGTAAAGGAGGTTCAGCTTCGAGCGCGCGTTATTGACCACCACAAGGTCAAGCCGGCCGTCCCCGTCAAAATCGGCGGCCCGCAGCTCGGTGATGAAGTTGTCCACCGGGAATATTTCCGGGCCGGCGAAGCCGAAGCGGTTGGTGGGGTCGGCGCCGCACCTTGGCAGAAGGGTCGTGAACGAAAGCAGGCCGGCCGCCACGAGCGTGGCGCGGAACGACGGGAAAAGCATGTGCATGTCGTTTGATGGACTCGCGAACTGGCGCTGACTGTGCCAGCAAACGCGCGGCTTGTCCACGCCTCCCGCTCGCCCGCACCGCCGGGCGGACTTTTTGGCCCGGAATCGGGGGGGAGCGCGGGCGGCTCGCCTGCCGTCTCCGGCGGCCCGCCGGAGACCCCGTTCTCGGTGGCTGCTCGACCGCTGGGTGGACAGTTAGCGCGCTGCTACGTCGGCGCCCCGCCGTAGCGGCGGCTCGGTAGAGCGCCGCCATCTGAACGAAAATGCGAAAGTGCGGCGGTCTGCCGACCCGCCGCTACGGCGGAATCGCTTGCCAAGCGGGCCGGAGTTTCCCACGCTCCCAAGCAACTCCGCCGGTTGCGCGGCCCCGCCCCACCGGCGACCATGACCATGAATCTGCCGACTTCCTTGCGACGATGTGCTGCGGTTGGAACCCTGCTGGCCGGTCTGGCCGGGCAGGCCGCCGTCACCGTGACCGATCAACCCGCCGTGACCACGAGCAGTCGTTTTTATGTGTCCAACCGGGCGCCGTTGTCACCCAGCCCGTTCATCAAGCTGCCGATCGGCAGCATCGCGCCCCAAGGCTGGCTGCGCCATCAACTGGAACTCGAGAAGGCCGGCATGACTGGTCGCCTCAAGGAAATCTCCCCCTGGCTGCGCTTCGACAAGAGCGCCTGGGGCAACCGCGAAGGCAAGGGCGAACGCGGCTGGGAAGAGCTGCCTTACTGGCTCAAGGGTTTCGGGGACCTTGGCTACGTCCTCAAGGACCCGGCCGTCACCGCCGAGGCGCGCCAGTGGATCGAGCCGGTGCTCTCCTCCCAGCGCGCGGACGGCTGGTTCGGTCCGCGCGATCTGCTCACCTCCCTGGACGGCAAGCCGGATCTCTGGCCGCACATGGTGATGCTTAACGTGCTGCAGTCGTTTTATGAAGCCACCGGCGACCCGCGGGTGCTGCCGTTCATGACGCACTATTTTCAGTGGGAGAACCAGCTTCTGCCCTCCGCGTTCGGCGCAGGTTACTGGCCGAAGATTCGGATGGGCGACAACATCGAGAGCTGCCACTGGCTCTACAATCGCACCGGCGAGCCCTGGCTGCTCGAACTCGCCCGCAAGATGCACGAGCACATGCAGCATTGGGACCGCGGCGAGATCAACTGGCACAACGTCAATTTCTCCCAGGGCTTCCGCGCCGGCACCGTCTTCTGGCCGCAGTCCCGCGACGCGAAGGACCTCGAATCGGCGGAGCGCAATTATCAGACGGCCATGGGCACCTACGGCCAGTTCCCCGGCGGCGGGTTTGTGGCCGACGAAAACGCGCGTCCCGGCTTCGTGGACCCGCGAGGCGGCTTCGAGACCTGCGGCATCGTCGAATTCATGCACAGCTTCCAGATGCTGACCAAAATCACGGGCAATCCGCTCTGGGCCGACCGCTGCGAGGACATCGCCTTCAACAGCCTGCCGGCCGCGATGACGCCGGATCAGAAGGGGCTTCACTACCTCACCTGCGCAAACCAGGTTCAGCTCGATCGCAACAACAAATCGCCTGACGTGGAAAACGGAGGCACGATGTTTTCCTACAGCCCATTCGAGGTGTACCGCTGCTGCCAGCACAACGTGTCGCACGGCTGGCCCTATTACGCCGAGGAACTCTGGCTGGCCACGCCGGACAACGGCCTCTGCGCCTCGCTCTACGCCGCCAGCGAAGTCAGCGCCCGCGTGGGCGACGGCACGACGGTGAAGGTCACCGAGACGACGGACTATCCCTTCAGCGACACGATCACGCTCAAGGTTGCGGTACCAAACCCGGTTGCTTTCCCGCTTTACCTCCGCGTGCCGCGGTGGTCCGACGGCGCCAGCCTCAAAGTCAATGGCAAGGTCGAGCGCGCTACGGCCCGGCCGCTTTCTTTCCTGGTCGTAAACCGGCAGTGGAAGGACGGCGACACCGTCACCCTGCGCCTGCCGATGCGGGTCACGGTCACAACGTGGGCGAAGAACAAAGGGGCCGTGTCGGTGAATTACGGACCGTTGAGCTTCGCGCTGGCGATCAAGGAACGCTGGCAGCGCTACGGCAACAACCCGACCTGGCCCGAGTGGGAGGTCTTCCCGGATTCGCCCTGGAATTACGGTCTCGATCTTGCCGGCACGGACCCGGCCAAAACGATCAAGGTCATCCACCGCCAGGGTCCGCTGGCCGCGCAACCGTTCACGCCGGACGCGGCGCCGATCCGGCTGAACGTGCCGGCCCGCCGGATTCCCGGCTGGCAGGTGGATCGGTTGGACGTGGCCGGCTTGCTCCAAGCCAGCCCCGCGAAGTCCACCGAGCGGGTCGAGCGGATCACGCTGGTGCCAATGGGCGCGGCGCGGCTGCGCATCTCCGCCTTCCCCACCGTGAGCCCGGCGGCGGACGCGCACGAATGGGTCGCCCCGCCGAAACCCAAGCCGTCCGCCTACAAGGCCAGCGCCTCGCATTGCAGCGACAGCGACACCGTCGAAGCGCTGGGCGACGGCCTCGAACCGATGAACTCGAACGATCACCTCATCCCGCGGTTCACCTGGTGGGACCACCGCGGTTCGCAAGAGTGGGTGCAATACGATTTCGCGAAGAAGCAGAAGGTGTCGGCCGTGGAGGTCTATTGGTTCGACGACACCGGCGCGGGACAGTGCCGCGTGCCGCAGAGCTGGCAGGTTTTGTACCAGGACGGCAACGACTGGAAGCCCGTCGCCGCAACCGGGTCCTTCGGTAACGCGCGGGATGCATTCAACCGGACTGAGTTCGCGCCGGTGGAAACCAAGGCGTTGCGCCTCGCGGTCCAGCTTCAGCCGGATTTCTCGGGCGGCATCCTCGAATGGCGGGTGAAATAGCGACAACGCTCCCTGCCAAGCGAACGTGCGCTTCACGGCAACGTGATCTGGAAACGGCCAGGGCCGTGGATCAGGCGTGTGGGGAGTTTGACGCCTCCGCGAAGTCTGGCACTATCTCCGGTGGTGAGCGCCCAACCAACGCAGCCGGTCGCCGGCGACGAATCGCCCACCGTCGCGATCATTGGCGGCGGCATTACCGGGCTGGTGTGTGCCTTCCGCCTGGTCCAGCGCGGCGTGCCGGTGACGCTCTACGAAGCCTCCGACCGCGTGGGTGGCGTGATCCGCTCCCTCCGCCAGGACGGCTATCTGGCTGAGTTCGGTCCGAATTCGATCCTCGAAACCTCGGCAAAAATCACGTCGCTCATCCGCGACGTGGGGCTCGAACCGCGCCGGCTCCACTCCGATCCAGGGGCCGAGAACCGTTACCTCGTGCGTGGCGGCCGCCCGGTTAGCTTGCCCGCGTCGCCGCTGAAGTTCTTCGGCACGAAACTTTTTTCCTTCGGGGCCAAACTGCGCCTGCTCCGCGAACCCTTTATTCCTCGCGGCCGCGCCGACGTCGAGGAGAGCGTGGCCCAGTTCGTTCTCCGGCGTCTGGGCCAGGAATGGCTCGATTACGCCATCAACCCGATGATCGCCGGCATCTACGCCGGCGACCCGGCACGGCTGTCCGTCCAGCACGGCTTTCCGCGGCTCGCCGCCCTCGAACAACGCTACGGCTCGCTCATCCTGGGCCAGATCCGCGGCGCGAAGGAACGCCGTCGTCGCGGCGAAGTCTCCAAGCAGGAAGCGAAAAAAATCTCCTTCGACGAGGGTTTGCAGGTGCTCACCGACACGCTCCAGACGCGATTGGGTCCCGCAGTAAAGCTCAATGCCCGGGTGGTCCAGCTTGAGCAAACCACCGCCGGTTGGCGCACGACCGTGAGCAACGGCCACGGCGAAACCGTGCACGACCACCGCGCGGTCCTGCTCGCGGCCCCCGCCTACCGGATCGCGGAAATCCGCCTGTCCACGAACGCCGGGATCAGTCTCGCGCCCCTGGCGAAGATTTATTACCCGCCGGTGGCGAGCGTGGTGCTGGGCTTTCGCCGTGCGGACGTGGCGCATCCGCTCGACGGTTTCGGGATGCTGGTGCCGGCGGTGGAACGGTTCCACATCCTCGGCACGCTCTTCTCGTCGTCGTTGTTCCCCGGTCGCGCGCCCGCCGGGCACGTGACGCTCACCAGTTACGTCGGTGGCGTGCGCGCGCCGGAGCTGGCGCTGCGACCGGAATCCGAGTTGGTGCAGCTCACGGTGAACGACCTGCGCACGATGCTCGAAATCACGGGCGAGCCCACCTTCCGCCATGTCGTTCTCTACCCGAAGGCGATCCCGCAGTACGAAGTCGGCTACGGCCGGTTCAAGGATCTGATGGCGGACGCGGAGAGCCGGGCGCCGGGGCTGTTTCTGGCCGGCCACTACCGTGATGGCATTTCGCTGGGCGACTCGATCCTCTCCGCCCACGAGGTCGCGGAACGCATCGCCCGCCACCTCGGCGCTGAGCCCGCGGAGAAAGACGCATGAGCAGCCAGGGCGTCCTGCTGGTCAACCTCGGTTCGCCGGATTCGCCGTCCGTGGCGGATGTCCGGCGTTACTTGCGGGAATTCCTGATGGACGAGCGTGTGCTCGACGCGCCCTGGCCGATTCGGTTTGTGGTGGTGCATTTTGCCATCCTGCCCTTCCGGCCGAAACTCTCGGCCGAGGCGTATCACAAGATTTGGACGCCCGCAGGATCGCCGTTGATCGTCACCAGCCGCAACGTGCGCGACGCTCTGCAGCGACGCGTGAGCGTGCCGGTGACATTGGCGATGCGTTACCAGCGTCCGTCCATCCCGGCGGCGGTGGCCGAACTTATCGCGCAGGGAGTGGATGACATCCTGCTCATCCCGATGTTCCCGCATTACGCGACGTCGAGCTATGAAACCGCCGTGGTGCGCGTGCGGGAAGTGCTCGCCCGCCAGGCGCCAGGGGCGCGGCTTACCGTCCAACCGCCCTACTTCGACCACCCGGACTACATCGCCGCCCTCGTGGCGGGCGCCGCCGATTATCTGCGAACCGATTTCGACCACCTGCTCATCAGCTTTCATGGCGTCCCGGAGCGGCATCTGCGCAAGGCCGATCCAACCGGCGGCCACTGCCTCGCGCGGTCCGATTGCTGCGAGGGATCCAGCCCGGCCCATGCCACCTGCTATCGCGCGCAGTGCCTGCGCACGGTTGCCGCGTTCACCCGCGCGGCGGGAATACCGGCGGACCGGTTTTCGGTGTCGTTTCAGTCGCGGCTCGGGCGCGAACCCTGGCTCAAGCCCTACACGGATTTCGAGCTGGTGCGGCTGGCCCGGGCGGGGATGCGCCGGCTGTTGGTGATGTGCCCGGCCTTCGTTTCGGACTGTCTCGAAACCCTCGAGGAAATTGGCATCCGCGGTCGGGAAACCTTTCGCGCGGCGGGCGGCGCGGAACTCACGCGCGTTCCCTGCCTGAACGAGCATCCCGCCTGGGTGACCGCGCTCCAAGGGATGGTGGAGCGGTTTGTCAGTGCCGGCTGAACCCGGACCTTCCGGTGCCGGTCACTTGTTCTCGATGGCCGCTCGGAAAGCCGTCACGAACTCGGGCCGGCAGACCAGAACAATCTCGTCTTGTTGAGACCTGAAGACTGCCTGCCAATAGGTTGTGTTGGTCTGGAACGCATTGAGCCGCAGTATCATTTCCCGATGCCTGGCTTGAAGGTTCGTTACGGCGATGTGCGACTTGACCAGGTAGCCAGTTACCACCAAGTGCTCTCGATACATCCACGCCTTTTCCTGGTACTTCGTTTCGAGGTCGGCAAGACCCAGCCATGCCGAAACTCGGGCTGGGAGTTTGCTTTCGGCGCGATTTAGCCATGCCGCACGACGCTCGTAACGCATCAATCCCCGACAGGCGTCTTCGTCACTGGAGCCGCCCCTGGATGCCGTGATCCCCCAGATCGCGAGCAACAACGCACTCAGCGACGCGAGCCCGGCGACCCAGAGCCGGCGTTTGCTTGCTCCCTTGGCGCCCCTCTTTTCAGTCGAGTCCACTGGCCGTGCGCGCCCGTTGCAGGACTTCCCGCGCCTTGGTCCGCGCTTTCGCTGCGCCGTCGCGCAACACCTGGTGGACGAAATCCAGGTTCGCCACCAATTCGGCGCGCTTTTTCCGTGCCGCGGCGAAATGGTTCCAGTAGTGCTCGAAGAGGGCTTTCTTCAGATCGCCATAGCCGAGACCGCCAGCCCGCAGTCGCGCCTCGTAATCCGCCGCCACCGCGGGCGGAGCGACCAGCTTGAGCAACTGGATCGCGTTGTTCCGATCGGCGTCGGGCTTGGGCTCGGCCGGCGGCCGGCTGTCCATGACGATGGACATGATCTTCTTTCGCAGCACCTTCTCGTCGCCGAAAATTTCGATGGCGTTGCCGTAGCTCTTGCTCATCTTCTCGCCATCAGTCCCTGGGACGCGGGCAACCGATTCACGGATTTCCGGCTCCGGGATGACGAACGTCTCGCCATAGACTTCGTTGAACTTGATCGCGATGTCGCGCGTGACCTCGACATGCTGCTTCTGGTCCTGGCCCACGGGCACCACATTGGCATCGTAGATGAGAATGTCCGCCGCCATGAGCACGGGGTAGGCAAAGAGTCCGTGGCTGGGGGCGAACCCCTTCGCCAGCTTGTCCTTGTAGGAGTGACAGCGCTCGAGCAGACCCATCGGCGTGACCGTCGAGAGCAGCCAGGTGAGTTCAGTGTGTTCCGGCACGTCGGACTGTTTGAAGAGGACCGCCCGCTGCGGGTCGAGGCCGCAGGCAAGGAAATCCAGGGCGACGTCGAGCGTGTTCTGCCGCCGCTCGGCGGGATCGAACAGCGACGTCATCGAGTGGTAATTCGCGATGAAATAAAAGGCCTCGCCGCGGTCCTGCAACTCGATCGCCGGCTTCATCATGCCGAAGTAATTGCCCAGGTGCAGCGCGCCCGAGGGTTGAATGCCTGACAAAATTCGCATCCGGGCAGGCTACCAAGCGGGGCGGAACCCAGCAATAGAAAGGCGGAAGGCGAGGCGGCAACAGGGTTGATCGCCGCCGTCGCGGTCCGGCGGTCCACGACCCACCGTGATGGCTCGTTTTGGGAGTCGGGGAGCGCGGGCGGCTCGCCTGCTGTCTCCGGCGGCCCGCCGGAGACGCCGGCTCGGCTGGCTGCCGGATCGCGGCAAGATGCGCGTTGAGTGACGAGCACTGCGACATCGGCACCCCATTTCTCGTTGCGCGCCGAATGCGCGATGTTCAGTCAGGGGGGCAGAGCACCGCAGCCCGCGGCACCGCACACAGAGGGCCGACGGCGAGGGCGCCGCCGGCTGCGCCCGAGGCGGGCGCGGTCCCCATTTCAAACTGCCGTCCAACGGCCAACCCCGCCAACACGACCTGCTCCCGAAAAACTGTTGCCGTCCGGCGGCTGCTCGATAAGCTCGCGCTCAGAAAGCCATTTGCACCAACCGACATTGCCATGAACCTGATCGTCACCCCGCCGGTTCGCCTCATCGTTTCGCGCCGGAACTTCCTCAAAAGCTCCTCGCTCGCCGTCGCCGGCGCGTCGCTCGCCGAGTTACCGTTCGTCCGCACCGCGCACGCCGCGGATGACACGCCGATCAAGATCGGGCTGATCGGTTGCGGCGGCCGCGGCACCGGCGCGGTGCTCAACGCCCTCGGTGCCGGCACCAAGGTCATCTATCCGGACGCCGGCTATCACACCGAGAATGTGGCCGAAGGCACGCAGATCCAGCGCAAGGACCTCCAGGTGATCGCGCTGTGCGATGTGTTCAAGGACAAGATCAACATCTGTCGCGAGCAACTGACCAAGCTGGGCATCAAGATACCCGACGAAATGTGCTTTGACGGCTTCGACGGCTACCAGAAGCTGCTCGCCGTGCCGGACATCAACTACATCATCCAGGCCACGCCGCCGCATTTCCGGCCCATCCACGCCCTGGCCGCGGTCAAGGCGGGCAAGAACATTTTCGTGGAGAAACCCGGCGGCGTGGACGCCCCCGGCGTGCGGATGCTGCTCGAAGCGTCCGAAATCGCGAAACAAAAGAACCTCGGCATTGCCGCCGGCACGCAGCGCCGGCACCAGCGCGGTTACAACGAAGCCATCAAGCGTATCCACGACGGCGCGCTGGGCGACATTGAATTCCTGCGCTGTTACTGGAACGGCGGGGTGATCTGGGTGATCGAACGCAAGCCGGAGTACAGCGACATGGAATGGCAGCTCCGCAACTGGAACTATTTCACCTGGCTCGGCGGCGATCATTACGTCGAGCAGCACGTCCACAACCTCGACGTCATGAACTGGGTCATGGGCACCCACCCGGTCAAGGCCTTTGGCATGGGCGGACGCCAGGCGCGCCAGGCCCCCATTCACGGGCACATCTACGACCATTTCGCGGTGGAATACGAGTATCCCAATGGCGTGCGCATGTTCAGCCAGGCCCGGCAGATGAACGGCTGCGAGGGCCGGGTCGGCGAAGGCGCGCACGGCACCAAGGGCACCAGCGATTGCGAGAAGTTCATCCGCGCCAAGGACGGCACGTTCTGGCGCTTCCGCGACAAGGAGGTCAACGGCTACGAGCAGGAACACCTGGACCTCATCGCCAGCATCCGCGCCGGCCAGCCGATCAACGAGGGCAAGACCCTCGCCGAGTCCACCCTCACCGGCATCATGGGCCGCGAGTCCGCCTACAGCGGCCAGTCGGTGGAATGGGACCAGATGCTCAAGTCCCAGAAGCGCTGGGGGCCGGACAAGTATGAACTGGGGCCGCTGCCGTTCCCGCCGGTGCCGACGCCGGGCGCCTACAAGCTGTCCTGATCCGCCCACCGAATCCATCATGGGCCGGCGCCATGCCGCCGGCCTGGCCCGCTCAAACCCAAATCCCAAAGGCACGCTCATGTTGATTGTTGAATCCTATCCGTTGGCGGTGGCGATGTGCGTCATCACCATGCTCTGCTGGGGTTCCTGGGCCAACACCCAGAAACTCGCCAGCAAGGAATGGCGCTTCCAGCTCTTCTATTGGGATTATGCCATCGGCGTGTTCCTGCTCTCCCTCCTGCTCGCCTTCACCCTCGGCAGCAGCGGCACAGGCGGACGCGGTTTCCTCGCCGATCTCCGACAGGCGGACACGCAATGGCTCGGTTCCGCGTTCATCGGCGGCGTCATTTTCAACCTGTCCAACATCCTGCTCGTGGCGGCGATTGACATCGCCGGGCTGGCGGTGGCGTTCCCCGTGGGCGTCGGCCTGGCCCTGGTGCTGGGCGTGATCACGACGTACCTCTCCACGCGGATCGGCAATGCGCCCATGCTTGCCGCCGGCGTGGCGGCGATCATGGTCGCGATCATTCTCGATGCGCTGGCCTACAAGCGGCTGGCCACCGGCGGCCAGAAAACGCCCGTGAAGGGCATCCTCATTTCCATCGCGGCGGGCGTGCTCATGGGCTTTTTCTACAAACACGTCGCCCAGGCGATGGGCACGATCAACGAAACCACGAAAGCCCTCGAACCGGGCAAGCTCAGCCCCTACACCGCGGTCGTGTTGTTCAGTCTCGGCCTGCTGCTCTCGAACTTCGTCTGGAACAGCATCATGATGGTCAAGCCGCTCACCGGTCCGCCGGTGCCGTTCAGCGATTACTTCACCAAGGGCAACGCGCGGCTGCACCTCGTCGGCATCCTCGGCGGCATGATCTGGAACGTCGGCATGTCGTTCAGCATCGTGGCGAGCACCAAGGCCGGCGCGGCGCTGTCCTATGGCCTGGGCCAGGGCGCGACGATGATCGGCGCGTTCTGGGGCGTGTTCATCTGGAAGGAATTCAAGGGCGCGCCCAAGGGCACCGGCGGCCTGCTCGCCGCCATGTTTCTGTTCTACCTGATCGGGCTCGCGGTGCTCATCGCGTCGAAGGTGTAAGCTGGAGGTCGGCGATGGTTGACCTCCCGGAAAGCGCCGCCGCATCTGCGAGGCGCACGCACCGTGTCTGAACCCTGAAAACTGAAAACTTCGCATTATGCCCTCCATCATTGTCATCGGCAGTTCCAACACCGACATGATCATCCAGCTCGACCGGATTCCGCGCCCGGGCGAAACCATTCTCGGCGGTGAGTTCAGCACCGCCGCCGGCGGCAAGGGTGCCAACCAGGCCGTCGGCGCCGCGCGCGCCGGCGGCAAGGTCACGTTCGTCGCCCGTGTCGGCCGCGACATGTTCGGCGACCAGGCCGTCGCCGGTTTCCAGCGCGACGGCATCGTCACGGACTTCGTTTTTCGCGACCAGTCCGCGCCCTCCGGCGTGGCGCTCATCTTCGTGGCCAAGGACGGCGAGAACAGTATTGCGGTGGCCGGCGGAGCGAACTCCAAACTGTCGCCGGCCGACGTGCGCAAGGCGAAGCGCGCCATCGCGGGCGCGAGCGCCGTGGTCATGCAGTTGGAGACGCCGCTCGAAACCGTACAGGCGGCCGCGGAAATCGCCGCCAAGGCAGGAGTGCGCGTGATCCTCAATCCGGCGCCAGCACGTCCCCTGCCCGATTCCCTGCTCAAGCTGGTTTCGATTCTGACGCCCAACGAAACCGAAGCGGAGCTGCTGACCGGGATCAAGGTGACGGATGATACCAGCGCCGCGCAGGCCGCCGACAAGCTGCTGGCGAAAGGCGTCCAGGCCGTGATCCTCACCCTGGGGGCGCGAGGCGCGTTCGTGGCGACCAAGGAATCGAAGCAGCTCGTGCCGGGATTCAAGGTCAAGGCGGTGGACACCACCGCCGCCGGCGACGTGTTCAACGGCGCGCTCGCCGTGGCGTTGAGCGAAGGCCGTTCGCTGCTCGAAGCGGCGCGGTTTGCGAGCGCAGCGGCGGCCATTTCGGTCACGCGTCTGGGCGCGCAGCCGTCCGCGCCCATGCGGAAGGAAATTGAGAAGGTGCTCAAGACCGGACGGTGAGTCCGCGTGTGGCGGCTGCCGGATGCTATGCCGGCAGATGAACCCTTTCGTCGTGGCCCGGCGGTCCACGACCAACCCTTCGTCCTTCGTCATTCGCACTTCAGATGGGTGGCTGCCGGATGCGGGTGCCATAGGGTTGCCTTGACAACAATCGCAATATTGCGATAGTATCCAGGCGTAGGTGAACGATGCCGGCGACGAACGTAGTTTTTTACCAGGACGCCCCCGGGACTTGCCCGGTTCTCGACTGGCTCATCGAGCTTCGATCGAGCAATCCCAAGGCCTGGGCAAACTGCCGGGCCCGGATTGAGCTTTTGTCCCAGTTAGGGCACGAGCTTCGCCGTCCGGCGGCGGACATCCTGCGAGATGGGATTTACGAACTGCGCGCCAGGCAAGGGCACGCGCAGTACCGGATTCTGTATTTCTTCCATGGGCGCAAGGTGGCCATCCTGGCTCACGCGCTCACGAAAGAGGACACAGTTCCGGTCATAGACATTGAGCGGGAGCTCAAGCGGAAGCGCTCTTTTGAAGCGGACCCGGAGGGACACACGTATGCACACGAAGCTTGAGAGGCCGAAGACAACCGACGCCGTCCAGATCCTCGACACGATGGTGGGGAATGACCCCACGCTCCAAAAGCTCGTCCAGGATGCACGGCTTAACTCCAGGGTGGCCCAGAGGCTTTACGACCTGCGAACCAAGGCCAAGCTGTCGCAGGCCGAACTTGCCCGAAAGGTCGGGACCACCCAGTCGGTGATTTCGCGGCTGGAGGATGCGGACTACGAGGGGCACTCGCTCACCATGCTTCAGCGAATCGCCGCCGCGCTCGACCAACAGCTCGACATCCGATTTGAGCCGACTGCCCGAAAGCTCCAGGCCGCCTGACCCCCAAGGCGGGCGCCGAGGGCGTCACTCAGCCCTGCGTCTGACAGCGGGACATTCAGCGGTTTTGCGCCTTCGGGGGATCGACCTCATCAGCAAATCAAGCGCTTGCGCCTCGAAAGAAGTTCGACCGCAGGTTCAATCCGTCAGGTCAGGCCAGCGGTCACACGCCCACCTCGCCCGCCGGGTTCGCCTTTGCGTTTTCGCCGGGACCGCCTAGTTTTCCGGCATGATTTACGACGCGTCGCTCGACGAGTTGTTGCAGAAGGTCTGGGACGGTGGCCGCATTGACGCCGCCGCGGCGCTGCGCCTCTACCGGTTGCCGCTGGAGGAACTCGGCGCCCTGGCCGACCGCCGCCGCCAACTCGCCCGCGCCACCGCTTACGAGGGCCGCGGCAACGAGATCGTCACCTACATCGTGGACCGCAATGTCAATTACACGAACGTCTGCAACGTCTATTGCAAGTTCTGCGCCTTCTACCGCACCGAGAAGGACGACGACGCCTACGTCATCACCCACGAGGAAATGGACCGTAAGATCGAGGAGACGATTGCCGTGGGCGGCACGCAGATTCTCCTCCAGGGCGGCCACCATCCCAAGCTGACCAAGCAGTGGTATCTCGACCTGCTCGCCCACATGAAGTCGCGGTTCCCGCAGGTGAACATCCACGGCTTCAGCCCGAGCGAGTTCATCCACTTCCGCAAGGTCTTCCATGAGCCGCTCGAAAAAATCATCGCCGATTTCGTCGCCGCGGGCCTCGGCTCGATCCCCGGCGGCGGCGGCGAAATCCTCGTGGACCGGGTGCGAAAAAAGGTGTCGCCGTTGAAGGCGATGAGCGACGACTGGCTGGCCGTGATGGACGTGGCGCACCGGCTCGGCCTCAGCACGACCGCGACAATGATGTTCGGCCATGTCGAGACGATCGAGGACCGCATCGAACACCTGGAACGCCTCCGGGTGCAACAGGACAAGACGAAGGGTTTCACGGCGTTCATCGGCTGGACCTTCCAGCCGGAGAACACGAAGCTGAAGGCACCAACGGTCGGCGGGCACGAATACCTCCGCACCCAGGCGCTGGCGCGCATTTACCTCGACAACTTTCCGAGCGTGCAAAGCTCGTGGGTGACGCAGGGACCGGAGATCGGCCAGGTGGCGCTCAAGTACGGCGCAAACGATCTGGGCAGCATCATGATCGAGGAAAATGTCGTCAGTCAGGCCGGCGCCTCCTTCCACATGACCGTTGCCGACATGCAACGCCTGATTCGCGAACTCGGTTACGAGCCCCGCCAGCGGGACAACTGGTATCGTTTGTTGAACTGATCGTCACCAGAAGCCGGCCCCGCATTGTCACCAAAATGTCCATTGGCACCCGGCCGCGGTTTGGTTAGGTTTTCGCCATGTTGACAAGTCGCCGTGCTTTCTTCCGTCGGGCCGGTCTGGTGACCGCCTCGGCCGCCGCCGTTCCCGCCCTCGTCCGTTCCGCGCAAGCCGCGGCCACCGCGCCCGGAGCGCGGCCCCGCCACATCATTCAACTCGTCAGCGACGGCACCAGCTCGGGCACATGGACGCTGGCCGATCATTTTTCGACGTTGACGCGCGGACGGGGATTGCGGTTCTTCGAGCTGCTCGGGCAGCCCGGCGTGAGCGCGACCTCCGTCAACATGCGTTCGCTGAATTCGCTGGTCACGGACTCGGCGGCGGCCTCGTCGTCTTGGGGCTGCGGATCGCGGGTGGTCAACGGCGCGTTGAATTGCCTGCCGGATGGCCGTCCGCTGCGCACGCTGTACTCGCTCTTCGCCGAGATAGGCTGGAAGCGCGGGCTCGTCACCACCACGGAAATCACCCACGCCACGCCGGCGGGTTTCGCCACCAACGCCACCGCGCGCGGCAGTGCCAACGACATCGCGGTCCAGTATCTGGAGCGCAAGGTGGAAGTCCTGCTCGGCGGCGGCAGCACGTTCTTCGATCCCGCCAAGCGCAAGGACAAGCGCGACCTCCGGGCCGAGTTCCGCGCCGCGGGTTACACCGTCATGGAGCGGGCCGGCGAACTCGATCAGGCCCCGCTTGATCGTCCCTGGCTGGGCACGTTCTATCCGAGCCACCTGCCCTACACGCTCGACTGGCGCTCCGACCGCAAGCTGCGCGAGCGCGTGCCGTCGCTGGCGGCGATGACCCGCCGCGCCCTGACCAAACTCGAACGGGCAGACCATTTCATCCTGCAGGTCGAGGGCGGACGCGTGGATCACGCCGCTCACGCCAACGACATCACGGCCGCCGTGCATGACCTGATTGCGTTCGATGAGGCCCTCGAGGTCTGCCTCGATTTCCAGGGCCAGACACCCGACACCCTGATCGTCATCACGACGGATCACGGCACCGCGAACCCCGGCCTCAATGGCACGGGCAAGGAGTATGGCCAGAGTTCGCCGTTGTTCGCGCACACGCTCAAGGTCAGCCGGTCATTCGAGAGCCTCGCGCCCGAACTCAAGAAAATCACCGACGTTGCCGCGCTGCAGCGCCTGCTCGCGGACGCCACGGGCTACAAGGTGCCGGAGGCAAAGGCGGCGTTGTTCCTCACCGCGATGCAGAAGAAGGCGCCGGTGCTGTACGACGGGATGAACGGCGCGGAGATGCAGCTCGGCCAGTTGCAGGCGAATTACCTCGGCGTCGGCTTCACCAGCGGCGCGCACACGGCCGACTTCGTTCCCCTGCTCGCCCTGGGCCCCGGCGCCGAGCGCTTCCGCGCGTTCCTGCAAAACACCGACGTGTTCCACCATTACCTGGCACTCGCCGGCATTGATTTCCGCAATCCGACGGTACCGCTGCTGGCGGAAACCGGCCCGAGCGCGGCGGACGTGGAGGATGTCCCGGCGCTCGTCTGAACAGCCGCGTTGGGTGGCAAGCTTTGTCGTGGCGTGGAGGTCCACGACCCACCTTGATGAGATTCCGGCGGGACGCCGAAATCGGCGCCCGAGACGGGCGCGCTCCCCATTTTCAAACCATGGCCCGGCATCCACGACCCACCGTTCGTCATTCGTCATTCGCACTTCGTCATTCGCACTTCGCATGGGTGGCTGCCGGACTGCTGGGCCGGCAGTTTGAAGCGTTTCGTCGTGGCCCGGCGGTCCACGACCCACCCGCGGCGCATTTTTCCATATTCCACCGGGCGCGTCCCCGCTAGAATCGGCCATCAATGCGATGACCGCGATGCTGGCGTCCTTGTTTGACCTGCTGAATTTCAGCAGCCCCCTGCTGTTGGTGTTTGGCCTGTTCGCGCTGTGGATGTTCGTGGACGCCATTCGTCGCCAGGAGTGGTTCTGGGTGCTGTTCATCCTGATCTTCCCGTTTCTGAACGCGATCCTCTATTACTTTCTGGTCTATCGTCAGGCCGCCGGGCCGATGCGCGGATTCGAGTTGCCCGGCGCGCAGGACCGTCGCCGGATCAAGGAACTGCAGGACCAGATTCATCACCTCGACAAGGCCCACCACCATTCCCAGCTCGGCGACATTTATCTCCAACAGGGCAAACTCGAACGCGCCGCGGATTGCTATCGGGCCGCGCTCGAACGCGACCCGGACGATGCGGACACCCGGGCTCATTACGGTCAATGCCTGCTCCGCCAGCAAAAAACGCCCGAGGCCCTGCCCTGGCTCGAGGCGGTCTGCGCGCAAAACCCCGATCACGACTACGGCCACTCGCTGATGGCCCTGGCGGAGGCCTACACCGCCCTGGAGCGGCCCGCCGACGCGCTCGCGGTCTGGCAACGCGTGCTCGCGCAACACACCTACGCCCGCGCCCGAGTCCAGTATGCCGAACTCCTGCTCAAGCAGAACCAGCGCGATACCGCGCGCGCCGCGTTGCAGGAAGTCGTGGCCGACGACGCCCACGCGCCCGCCTTCCAACGCCGGCGGGAAAGCGTCTGGGTCCACCGCGCGCGGACGCTGCTGCGCAAGGTGAGTTGAACACCGCACGGTCCGCGACCCACCACCAACCAAATCCGGTACGGACACGCTGCGTCGTGTCCCCAGCTTCTCCTCGAACACCAGCAGGGAACGAGAAGTCAGGGCTGCGGAGCACCGACAGCCCTACCGGCCCGGCGGTCCGCGACCCGCCCACCGGCAAATCGGTTGCCTCAACTCCGGCGACATGGTTAGCTGGGCAGCAGTCATGCGCGGAGTGATTTTCTCGTTGCTGGGCGGCCTGGCTTTGGTTGCCGCCGGTTGCGCGCATTACGAAGCGCGTCCCCTCTCGCCGCCGGCGACCGCCGCGAGCCTCGAATCCCGCTCCCTCGCCGATCCCGGCCTGCGCACGTTCATCGCGACCAATCTGCGCCCCGCGCTGCCCGAATGGCCGCTGGCGGACTGGGATTTCGACACGCTCACCCTGGTTGCCTTTTATTTCCATCCGAGCCTGGACGTGGCCCGCGCGCAATGGGGCGTGGCCCGGGCGGCCGTGACGAGCGCGGGCGGCCGGCCCAACCCGGTCCTCAGCGCGATTCCAGGTTACACGCTCAACCCCGCCGCCGGCGTGTCGCCGTGGATTCCCGCCGTCACGCTCGACATCCCGGTCGAAACCGCCGGCAAACGCGGTCATCGCATCGCCCAGGCCCAGGGGCTCTCCGAAGCCGCCCGGCTCAACCTGACCACCGTCGCCTGGCAGGTGCGCGCGAACCTGCGCACGGCCCTTCTGGATTACGCCGCCGGCTCGCGCCGGGCGGACCTCCTCCAGCAGCAACTCGCCGTGCAGCAGCAAATCGTCGCCCTGCTCGAGCAACGGTTCCACGCCGGCGTGATCGCCCGCCCCGAACTCACGCTGCCGCACCTCGCCCTCGCCCGGACCGGCGCCGAGGCCGCCGAGGCCCAGCGCGCCGCCGCCGAAGCCAGGGCGCGCATCGCCGAGGCGGTGGGTCTGCCGTTGAAGGCGATCGCGGAGGCGCGGTTCGACTTCACGCTCGATCTCCCCACCGACGCCCTGCCGAGACTCACGTCGGACGCCGCCCGCCAGCGCGCGTTGCTCGGCCGCGCCGACGTGCTCGCGGCCCTCGCCGACTACGCGTCCACCGAGGCCGCGCTCCAACTGGAAATCGCCAGGCAATATCCCAACGTCCACATCAGTCCGGGTTACCAGTTCGATCAGGGCGAGCATAAGTGGACGCTGGGCATCGCGGCCGAGTTGCCGGTTCTGAACCAGAATCAGGGACCGATCGCCGAGGCCCGGGCGCGACGCGAGGAGGCGGCGGCACGCTTCGTCGCCTTGCAGGCAAAGATCATTGCCGAGGTTGACCGCGCTTTGGCCGGGCTTGCCGCCACCACCGATCAGGCGCGCCGGCAGGTCCAGCTTGCCGATCTGGCCCGCGAACAATCCACGGCCGTGGACGCCCGGCTCAAGGCCGGCGCGGCCGACCAGCTTGAGCTCGCCACCGCGCAACTGGAGGCGCGCGTCAACGACCTGGCGTTGCTCGATGCCCGGGTGAAGGCCCAAGCGGCGGTCGGCCAGCTCGAAGACGCCATTCAACTGCCCCGCGACACCTGGCCCCTCCTCGAATCGGGCCGGATCGCCTCGGCTCCATCTGCTAAACCATGAAGAAGGTCCTGCTCGGCATTGTCGTCGGCCTCGCGCTGGGAGCCCTGGCCGCCTGGTATTTTCTGCGGCCGGCTGGAGGGTCCGCCGCGAAACCAGAAACCCCTGCGGAAACCAAGGAGGCTTCCTTCGTCCACCACGGCACCAATGGGGAGACGTTCCTCAAGCTGGATCGCAACGTGCAGACGCGCATGGGACTGCAGACTGCGCCGCTCGCCGCGGCGAGTCTGAAACCCGAAATCAAGGCTTACGGCCGCGTGCTCGACCCCGCGCCGCTGGGTGCGCTGATCACCGAGCTGGCCGGGGCGCAGACCGCACTTCAGGCCTCGACCCGCGAGTTCGAGCGGCTCAAGACGCTCAACTCTCAAAATCAAAATGCCTCCGCCCGCGCCCTCGAAACCGCCGAGGCGGCCATGCGCAAGGATCAAATCCTGCTCGATTCGATCGGGCCACGCCTGCTGCTGGGCTGGGGCAAGGCGGTGGCAAGCCAGCCGGATCTGCCCGCCTTCTTCCAGGCGCTCGCGGTCCAGGAAGCTGCGCTGGTCCGCGTTGATTTACCGCTCGGAACTTCACTCGCAACACCGCCGACCCAGGGCCGCGTTGCCCCCATCGCTTCGCCCGACGCGCTGCACGAAGCGCAATACATGGGTCCCGCACCCAGCGCCGACCCGCAGATGCAGGCGCAGGGTTTCCTCTTCCTCCAGAAAATCAACCCGCTGCCAGCCGGCGCGGCGGTTGTCGCCTGGCTGACTGTGCCCGGTGAGGCGGTGTCCGGGGTGGTGGTTCCGCGGGACGGGCTGCTGCGCCATGAAGGCGGGGTGTTTGTCTATCTCCAGACGGGCGACGAGACGTTTGTCCGCAAAGGCGTCGTGCTGGAACGACCACTGGACACGGGCTGGTTCGTTCGCGAGGGCCTCCAGGCGCAGGACAAGGTAGTGGTCGTCGGCGCGCAGGAACTGCTCTCGGAAGAGTTCAAAGGCCAGGGAGGCGAGGAATGAACGGGAACTGCGCCAACCGCTGATCTCCGGGTTGCTCCGATGCTCAACGCCCTGGTCCATTTCTCGCTGAAGTTTCGCGGCATCGTGGTGGCGCTGGCCTGCGTGCTGCTGGCTTACGGCATCTACGTCGTCAGCAACGCGAAGCTCGACGTGTTCCCGAACTTCGTCCAGCCACAGGTCGTGATTCAGACCGAGTGCTCCGGCCTCGCGCCCGAACAGGTCGAGTTGCTGGTCACCCTGCCGATCGAATCCATGGTCAACGGACTGGGCGACATGGAATCGCTCCGCTCGGAGTCCATCCAGGGGCTCTCGATCGTCACCGCGGTGTTCAAGGAGGGCACCGACGTGTTTCGCGCCCGGCAAATGCTCGCCGAGAAGCTGGCGGAAACCGCCGGCGCGCTGCCCACCACGGTCAAGACCCCGCGGATGACCCCGCTGACGTCCTCCACGATGGACATGCTCAAGATCGGCCTGGTCAGCGACCGGTTGACCCCGATGGAGCTGCGGACCTTTGCGGACTGGACCCTCAAGCCGCGGTTCCTTTCCGTACCCGGCGTGGCCAAGTGCAGCTTGTTCGGCGGCGAAGTGCGGCAACTTCAGATCCAGGTGCTGCCCGACCGGTTGCTCGCCTACGACCTCGCCCTGTCCGACGTGTTGAACGTGGCCCGTGTCTCCACGGCGGTCATGGGCGCGGGGTTCGTCGAGACCCGCAACCAGCGGATCACGATCCAGACCGAGGGGCAGGCCCTCACCCCCGAGGTGCTGGGCGAGGTGGTCGTGGCCCACACGAACGGTTTCAGCATCCGGCTCAAGGACGTGGCCCGCGTCGTCGAAGGCGCCGAACCCAAGTATGGCGATTCCGTCGTGATGGGCCGGCCGGGTGTGTTGATGACCATGTCGAGCCAGTACGGCGCCAACACGATGGAAGTCACGCTGGCACTGGAAGCCGCCCTGGCGGAACTCAAGCCCGTGTTCGCGAAGGAAGGCATCACCGTGTATCCGCGGCTGCACCGACCGGCGACCTTCATTGAAGCCGCCCTCCGCAACATGAAACACTCGCTCGCGCTGGGCGGCGTGCTGGTGGCCGTGGTGCTGTTCCTCCTGCTGGGCAGCGCGCGGACCGCCGGCATCTCGCTGACCGCCATCCCGCTGTCGCTGCTCACGGCGGTCATCGTGCTCGAGAAATTCGGCATCACCATCAACACCATCACGCTCGGCGGCCTGGCGATCGCCCTGGGCGAAGTGGTGGACGATTCGATCATTGATGTGGAAAACATCTTCCGGCGGCTGCGCGAGAACAAGGCGCTCGCGACGCCGCGCCCCGTGTTCGGCGTGGTGCTCGCCGCCTCGCTCGAAGTCCGGCGCTCGGTCGTGTTCGCCACCTTCATCGTAGCCTTGATTTTCCTGCCGGTGCTCACGCTCACCGGTCTCCAGGGCAGCTTCTTCGCCCCGCTGGCGCTGAGCTACATCCTGGCCATCATGGCCTCGCTGCTGGTGGCGTTGACCGTCACGCCCGCGCTGGCGTTCCTGGTGTTCAACCGCGGCGCCGCCCGGGCCGAGGAACCCTGGTTGCAACACCGGCTCAAGACCGGCTACCGCGCCGTGCTGGGATTCGTCGCCCGCTGGCCGCGCACCATCATCGTGGCGGTGGCCGTCGTCTGCGGGTTGGCCGCCACCCGCCTGCCCTCGCTCGGGGGCGGGTTCATGCCCGATTTCCGGGAAGGCCACCTCGTCCTCCAGGTGGTCGCGACCCCCGGCACTTCGCTCCCGGAAATGTTCCGCCTCGGCACGCTGATTTCCCGGTCGCTGCTGGCCGATTCCAATCACATCGCCACCGTCGAACAACAGATCGGTCGGGCCGAGCTGGGCGAAGACACCTGGGACCCGCACCGGAGCGAGTTCCACGTTGACCTCCAGCCCATGCCCGCCCGCGCGGAAGCGCGCATGCCCGACGAAATCCGCGGCATTCTTCAACAGTTTCCCGGCCTCCAGTTCGAGGTCCTCACGTTCCTGGGTGACCGCATCGGCGAAACGCTCACCGGCGAAACGGCGCCCGTGGTCGTCAATGTTTTCGGGGACGACCTGGATGTGCTCGATGCCAAGGCCCGGGAAATCGCGAACGCGCTCCTGAGCGTGCGCGGGCAGGCCGACGTGAAGGTCAAGGCGCCACCTGGAGCGCCGCGCCTGGCGGTGAAGCTGCGACCGGACCGCCTTACGCAGTTTGGTTTCCGCCCGGTCGAAGTGCTCGAAGCGCTGGACACGGCTTTTCAGGGAACCGTCGTCGCCCAAAGCCACCGCGGCAACCAGGTGGCCGACGTGGCGGTGATCCTGGCGCCAGCGGAACGGCGCGACCCGGAAACCATCGGCGCGCTGCTGCTGCGCAGCCCCTCGGGCAGCCGGATTCCCTTGCAGGAACTGGCCGAAATCTACCCGGCCAGCGGCCGTTTCTCGATCCTGCACGAAGGCGCGCGCCGGCGGCAAACGGTGACCTGCAACGTCACCGGGCGCGACGTCAGCTCCTTTGTTGACGAGGCGCGGCGGCAGGTCGCGGCGAAGGTCGCTTTTCCAAAGAATGTTTACGCGGAGTTCAGCGGCGCGGCCGAGGCGAAGGCGCGGGCCCAGCGCGAACTGCTGCTGCACTCCGGTATCGCCGCGGTCGGCATCCTGCTGTTGCTGAGTGTGGTGTTTCACCGCATCCGCAACCTCCTGCTCGTGCTGGTCAACGTGCCGTTCGCCCTCGTCGGCGGCGTGCTGACCGTCTGGCTGGGCAGTGTGTTGGGCGAGTCGGGCCAGGGCGCGCTCACGATCGGCTCGCTGGTCGGTTTCGTGACGCTCTTCGGCATCACGGCGCGGAACTCGATCATGATGATTTCGCATTTCGAGCATTTGGTGAACGAGGAAGGCATGACCTGGGGCTGGGACGCCGCCATCCGCGGCGCGTCGGAACGGTTGATGCCGGTGTTGATGACGGCGACGGTGACCGGCCTCGGCCTGTTGCCGCTCGCCTTGGGCACGGGCGAGGCTGGCCGCGAAATCGAAGGCCCGATGGCCATCGTCATCCTCGGCGGCCTGGTCACCTCCACCACCCTGAACCTGCTGGTGCTGCCAACGCTGGCCCTGCGTTACGGCAGATTCGAGAAGACGATCAACCTTGAAAACTGACTGAACCGCACACGTCGCCGACACTAACTCGATTGCACCGACTCTGAATCACCATGCCTGCTGCCTTCGCCATCGCGGCCCATCCGGACGACATCGAATTCCACATGGCCGGCACGCTGCTGCTGCTCAAGCAGGCCGGCTGGGAAACGCACACCATGACCGTTGCCGATGGCTCGTGTGGCGGCACCCGCTTCGACGCCAAAACGCTCGGCCGGATGCGCGCCCGCGAGGCCCGGCGGGCCGCCGCCATCCTGGGTGCGCGCCATCATCCGAGCCTGTGCCACGACCTGGAGATTTTCTACGCGGACAAGCTGCTGCGCCGGCTCGCCGCCGTCATCCGGGAAGTGCGGCCGGCCATTGTGTTGACCCAGCCGCCGGTGGATTACATGGAGGATCACACGAACACCTGCCGTTTGGTGGTGACGGCCACCTTTGCCCGCGGCATGCCGAACTATCGCACGGTTCCGCCGCGGCCGCCGTTCCCCGGCGAAACGGTCGTCTATCATTCGGTTCCGCATGGTCTCCACGATCCGCTCGGCGGTTTGACCGTTCCGGAGTTGTTCGTCAACACCACTGCCGTCCACGACCTCAAGCACCAGGCGCTCGCCGCCCACGAAAGCCAGCGCACCTGGCTCGAATCCAGCCAGGACCTCGACTCGATGGGCCAGATGCTCGACGAGTGCTCGCGGGCCGTGGGCCGGATGTCGCGCCGATTCAAACACGCCGAAGGCTGGTGGCGGCATTTCAACCTCGGCTTTGCCGCGGAAGGCGCCGATCCACTCGCGGTCACGTTGTCCAAATCCGTCTGCCACCGACCTGCTTCCCGCAAATGATGACCGTTCACTCCCAATCAACCTTCACCTTATGCGCCAACTCAGTTCCATTGCCCCCGACTGGTGGGATTATACCACGCTCGACGCCGACCTCATCCGCGACGCCGCGGCACTGACCCCGCAGAAAATCCTCCGCCTCGCGCGGCCCGGTTTTCGGGTCGTGTTCTACGACACGCTGGAGGAATTCTATCTGGCCGAGGCGCTCGAATACGTCAGCGCCTGGCGCGCATCCACTGCGGACAACCCGGTCGGCATTTGCGGCCCCATCGGCCCAACGGAGCAACTGCCGCTGGTGGCCCGCATCGTCAACGCCCTCGGACTCAAACTCCACACCGCCCATTTCTGGGGCATGGACGAATGGGTGCTGGACGGACGCGAAGTGCCCGTCACCCATCCGTTGTCCTTCGAGAAGGCCGACCGTGAACTCTGCTTCAGCCGCATTGACCGGAAGCTGGTCATGCCCGACACGAACCTGCACTTCCCCAAAGCCGACACGCGCGCCTACCGCGCCAGTTGGAACGCCGGCGTTCGCTGCGCCGTCATGCAGGGCGGTCAGGGCGACGTGAAACACTGGGCGTTCAACGATCCGCCCCGCCGCCGCGGCAAGTTCAAGGATGAACCACCCGCGCCCGCCGTGTTCCGCCAGTTGGCCACGCGGGTCGTGGACCTGCATCCGTTGACCATCTCGCAAAATGCGCGCACCAGCGGCGGCGGCAACATTTCACTGGTGCCAACCCAGGCGATCAGTGTTGGACCGGTGGAGACCTGGCAGGCGGAGAAGGTTTCCATCTGGCACGCCGGCAACCACGACAACCCGTTTGGCCAACGCCTGACCACCTTGATGATTGCCCGGAAAATCGCGGACCCGGCGGTGCCGATGTCGCTGCTGGCGGACCACCCGAACGTCCAGTTCAACTTCTATCGCGGCGGCTTGGGGACCTGCGCGGTGGCGATGCACTGACCGGCCAGCCGGACTCGCCCGCTCATCGCTTGGTGACCCGGAGGACAACCGGGAATCATGGCTGTTTACTTTTCCTCCGGTTTAATCCGGGCGGCCAGCAGGCAGATTACCAGGCCGAAAAGACTGTCAATCGCCCCCTCGCCGCGCGCCCAGAACGCCGGCAGACCCTCGACATTGTCCACGACCAACAGCACCAGGCCGAAGAAGATGATACCCGCGCCCAAACGCAGCAGCAGGGCGCGATAGTGACGGACATCCGCCGCCAGCACCCACAGCAGGCCACCCAACAACGCATAGAAAAGCGAAACCGACCGAGCCAGGTAACCGACGACCGGCATGTTCGGGAGCGTCCCCATGCCCAGGCGCTGGTGGATGACATTCATCCAGTCATAGGGCATCACGACCGCGATCAAAGCAAACGCCGCGGAAGTTCCGAAGATGCGCAGCAGCCACCGGAGCAGGAATTCAGGCGAGTTCATGGTTGGTCCGCTTTATAAGCGATCCCTTGCCCGAATCCACCCCAAAAAACGTTCTTCACGGAATTCCGGGGAAGACCCGCTGAGTCGGAAGGCGTCTCGCGGCGCGACGCGGTGAGGCTAGCCGTGGGTTTGAACCCATGGTTCGCGAAGCCCAAGAACAGGAGCGTCGCGGAGCGACGGCTGGAGCAGAGACGAGGGCATCGGTTCTGGCGTCAAACGTCGCTCCGCGACGCGGGCCGCCTTGCCGTCACGGTCCGGATGCGCAGGGTTCAGGAGACAATCCACGCTCTTCTCCGGCTCAACCACGGCCAGGTGGACGTTGGGCAACATCCTGGCGCCGCTGACTCCACGATTTTGATCTCCTCCGGCGTCGGGCCGCCTGCCTGCCGAAGCCTCGGCGCAGGCGGTAGCCCGCATATACCAACTCGTCCAGCTCCCGTTCCAACGCGCCCACGTCCGCCCCCGCGTCCCACTGCTTCGCCGGCAAAATCCGCTCCACCAGTTGCCTCACCGGCCTTGGTTTCCGGTCAGGCGTGTTCCAATTCCCGCGCGTGTGGAATGTCGTGCGTTTGGAGTGGACGCACTTGGCCTCGTTCCAAAGTCAGCAGCGCAACGGTGTGGCCGTCGTAGCCGACGAACTCCACCTCGAACGCCGCGCCCTGGCCATGCACCAATACCGCCGTGCCCACGTCCCCGCGCACCAAGCCGTGGGCCGGCAGGTCGCAGGTCAAGGCCACGGCGTCCAGTTCATCGATTGTGTTCATAATCTCGGCAATGGATGTGCGGTCACAAAGCGCGGCGCACTACCAACGACATCAATATACCATGCGCTGCGAACATTCAAGCTCGTGCCGTCCGGTGCCAGCAACCGTCCTTCCACGACGTAGCGTCGGCCATGCAGCGTTGGTTCCGTCGCCACAACTTCATTCTCGCGCGCATGACGAACCAGCGCCTCCGCCAGCTCTTGCCATGCCGCCACGTTGAAACCGAAACGGAGAAAGAACCACGCCTTGCTCCCACCGGCGGGATGCGCGGGATTGAGCAGATAATGCGTCACCTTCCGCTCCGGCACGGTGGCTAATTGGGCGTTGGGCAATTTCATTTGACTGTGCCCGGCACGGTTTTGATTTCCTTGGCCGTCAGGTCGGAGCCAGCTCGCGGGCGTGGGTGATTTCACGTCGGCCGACGGTCCGGACCTGGGCCGCTTCCACCGTCACGACGGCCGTTGTCCGGCCATCGAGCGTGGTAAACTCGACCTCGTAGGCCAGTCCGTCCCGATAGACATGGACCACCGTGCCCACGTCCCCGGCCTCCAGCCCATCGCGGGGCAGCACCGCCTTCAACACCACTCGTTCGTGCTCTTTAATCATATTCGTCTTTCATTCTTCCTGCGGATAGGCCGTCACCAAACGCGGCGTGTTGAGGCCCAGGTCAACAGCCCAAACCGTCCGCACCCACGGCGTCTTTCCGCCGGGGGTCTCAATTCGACCTTCCACAATCTACTTCCGTCCGTGAGGAGATGCCATACTCTTCGAAATGGGGTGTCTTTCGGCGACTTTGAGGAAAGCCGCCGCCAGTGGCTCCCACTCGTCACGCCGGAAGCCCAAGCTCAAAAAGAACAGCGCCTTTTGGCCCGGATATATTCAGGTGAATTTCTGCGGCACACTCAACGTTCCTGATTTCGTTTTCACTGAATCCTCGCTTTTGAATCGCTTTCAGGCAGTCGCCGCTTGCGGCAGCGACTTAGTAGCCAGCGTCGCCTCGGCGGCGATGCCGGAGTTTTCAAAATTCGTCGAATGGGCCGAATCCTTCCACGCCGTAGAGTTTTTCCGCTTCCCAGTTCACGGCCAGTTCGAGCACGGCCAGACAATCGGCGGCGGTGTGGAGCAATTTCCGTTGCGCGGACGGGCGCAGATACGCCGGGGCTTTCGCGCCCAATTCATCCGACAAGGCGCGAACGCGGGCAACCAAATCGTTTGACGGCGTTACGCCCGCGAAAATCAGCCGCTTAGCTTCCATCGCCCGCTCCGCCAATTCTGTCAATCGTTTTTCTTGCCCGCGCGCTGGCATCACCAGCGGCAACTGACGCATGTTGCCGATTTCCCATTTTGCGGTGTGCTGCAAGAATTTCATTTTTATGTAGCTCACGATATCGCTATTGAATAGAGCTAAAAACGCTGCGGGATGTAGCGTGTCTTTGACAGGCGTGAGTCGAACGCTATCGGAATCGAACACACAACGAGGTTGCAGGCGCGCTTTCATTGCTACGTGGTTTGCCACACGGGTCCATGTTACACCCTCCGTGAAATACAAATGTGGATTTCTTACAACTGGCATTCCGCTTTCCGGCTTGCCGCTATTCTCGAAAAGGAATTTCACGTTTGGATGTGACCATTCAATAAATAGCGGGTTATTGTCCAACCAGCGATTGCCCTCCGGGTCGCCTTTGCGGAACGGCACGAATTGCGCGCGTCCGTAAAGCCCGTTGTAAATCGTGGCAATGCGCGGCGCGTCCGTCGGATCGTCGTAAGTTTCAGCGGAGCGCAAGCCGAGCAATTTCCACGGCTTGCGCCTTTCCTTCACCCAAGTTTGTAATTCCTGACACAGCTCGCAAAATTCCGTGTCGGAAACGTCCGCCTGCTTTCGCAACTTATCTAATTTCGCTTTGTCAAAATTCAATCCCAAGTCGCCTTCCCAAAAATCTTTCAACGCGGCTTCCTTGCGCCAGTGTTTCAGCAATTCCGCCTTGCGCGACTGCCACGCAAATCTGAAATCGTCCGGCGTGGCAATCAAGTCCGGCAAAACGACGCGGTAAAGGTCTGACTTGGTGAAGCCGAGTTTCGCCAGCGAGAAATTCTGTTTGTTTTGTTTGAGCGGTTCAACGCACGCTTCCCATGCGGCAACATTGCGTGTCGGCTTGGCCGCGTCGCCGCCGTTTTGAGCGAGCAAGCCGAGAAATACGGATTTGATTTCCGCGTCCGCGAGCCAGCGTTTTGTCCATTCCTCACGGCTGGCTTTAATTCCCACGGCTGGTGGCGTGCCATCCAAGTAGCCGAGAAATCGCGCGTTGTTTGCCGTCGCCAACCCTTGGCCGCCTTCGGCAATCAATCCAAGGAGCGTCACGTCGCCCGGCTTCAAAGTTTTGTGATACGCGGCAATGTCGGCGTGGTTGTCCGCGAATTTCTGCGAAGTCTCAATCCGTTCCCACCATTCGCCGACAAGTTTTTTGACCGGCTCGTTGAATTTTTCAAACAGCCGCAACGTGCCGGGGCGCGGTTCAAAGAAAACCTGTTTGTGCGCGTCGCGGTAGAGCGCAGACGGCACGCGATGAAACCGCAAACAGCCATGTTCGCCGTGTTGCACTTCGCCCGCGCCGCCGGCGAGCTTGGTTGTATCGGAAAATTTCAGGTCGCCGATGGATTTCAGCGTCGGCAAATCCTTGTCCGGCTTGGTGGTTCTGCCGTCAGCGTCTTTGCGGGGGCGGGCTTGCACAAAGAGCGTTTCCTTGCCGTGCGCCGGGAAATTCGGCGTAGCCTTGCACGCGACGAAAATCGCGGCGTCAACGGTCGCGTCAAACGGATCGCACTGGCCGAGAATGTTGAGTCCGTGAGTTTGGAGCATTTCGCGCATTCGCAATTTGCTCGCCAGCGTGAAAAACGTGTCGGAAACGATGAAGCCGAATCGCCCGCCGGGGCGGAGCAGTTGAAAACCCAAATCGGTGAAGTGAACGTAAAGGTCTTCCAAGTAACCGGCGCGTTTTTCGAGCGCGTCGCGCCAGCCTTCGCCTTCGCTGGTGTGCGTGGAAATGTAAGGCGGATTGCCGAGCACGGCGTCAAATCCGCGCGCGGCTTCCGGGCGCGGCTGGCCGTCAGTTTCAAAAAACACGTCGGGAAATTCCAAGCGCCAGTGAAACGGGTTGAGTGCGTCGGGGTTCTTCTCGTCGCGTATCTTTTTCATGTCGGCGGCGAGCGATTCGCGCAGTCTTTTTGCGTCGGCTTTCTCCTGGTTGTCGAGTTCGCCGGGTTCAAGTTCGGCGCGGGCGAGCATCTGATAATTGAGTTCGTTGACAGGCAAACCGTCGAGTGCCGCCAACCAGACATCGGCGAAGTAAAGGAACGGGCGGAGTTTATCGCGGACGATCTTCCAGCGGTTTTCCTTTTTCTTGACCAGTTCCATTTCGGTGCTGGCGGTTTCCTCGATTTCGTGATTTTCAGCGATGATGGCCTTGACGGCTTCGGAAAGTTTCGCGCCGAGGTTGAAAGTGATTTGCTTCCGTTCCGCTTCGCTCGAAAGCGGAAGATGCTGCATTTCGTCCGGGTTTGCCCAAAGCAACGAGTTGCCCGTCCGCAAATGGTGGTCGAGGAAGTTCAGCGGTTCATCGGCGGCAATACACGTCAGCCAGAGCGAGAGCTTGGCGAGTTCCACGGCGAGCGGATTCACGTCCACGCCGAAAATGCAGGCTTCGACAACGCGCCGCCGCCAGTAGGCAATTTCGGCTTGCTCCTGCGACGCGCCGGGGGCGACGGGAATTTTTTTGTCTTTCTGAATCTCTTGACGCGAGCGGCCCTTCTCGCCGTTGGCGACAATTTTCTCCGTCATGGTCTGCGTTGTCGGATGATAAACGATTTGCTCCGCCAGCCATTCCGTGGCGCGGACAAGGAAATGGCCGCTGCCCATTGCCGGGTCAACGAGGTTCAATCCCAAGACGGCGAAAGCAAAACTGTTGTCGCGCTTCTTTTCGTCCGACTTGGCCTTGAGCGCCGCTTCGACTTTCGGTCGTTTTTCAATTTCGTCAATCAGCGGTTGCAAGGCTTCGCGGATGAAATAGCGGACAACCCAGTCCGGCGTGTAAAAGATTCCGTGCCGGTGGTTCTCGCCGTTCGGGTTTCGCAATTCGAGCCTGCCCTTGTCATTGACTTCAAGAATTGCGCCGAGCAATCCCTCGTAAATGTCGCCAAGCTGCCGGACTTCAAGCAGGCCGTAGTCAATCGCCTCGTCAGTAAAAATCTGCTGCTGGCGCGTGGAGCTTCGTGCGGGCGGTTGCGCGAAAATGAGTTGGCGCAGGACGTTGGCGAGCGCCTTGTCACTGACACGCCATGTTTCAATTCTCGGATGCAACTGCGGATTGAACAACCCGCCATTGTACCGGGTGACTTTACACTCCTCGTTTTGCTCCGGCTTGTCGCCGTTAATCAGCCGGAACAACTTGACCAAATCCTCGTAAAGCTCCGCGAAGGCCCCGCTGGGGAAACTGTTTTTGTCGCGCAGCGTTTTGACGAGCCGGGCGAGCGAAAACTTTTCGCGGTAGCGTTTCTTTGAACCGTAGCCGCTCGGTTTGACGGGCAGCAATCCCCGGCTCTCGGCGTAAAGCACGAAAAGCAGACGGTAGAGAAAAATCAGGGAGTTGTCGTAGAGCGCCGGAAAATCCTTTTGGGTGATCTCGTTAGCAGGGTAATCGCGGAAGCCATTGGCCAGGTCTTCAAGGACGTCCAATATCCGCTTTCGTAGATTGCTTTCGAGTTGGGCTTGGCTGGTGAGGGATTCTTCGCGGAGTCTGTCCAGCAAACAGAGCCGTTCCTCATCCTGCTCGAATGACTGCGGACGAAACAGCGCGAGAAACAAACGGAAATCGTCAAGCGAACAAAATTCTTCTTCGTGCGCCAACTGAAAGGCGAAACAGGCGTCAGTCGGCGCTTGTTCGCAGTAGAGACGCCATTCGTTGCCGTTCGTCAGAATCGCCCAATTGAAATAACGCTGGCCGGTTTTGTCTTTGGCGTTATGAAGGTAATTTTGGACTTGTTGGCTTGGAAACCAGCCCGGCGTCTCCTCCTCGGAAATCTCGTCGAGAGAATGTTGCACCTTCTTGGCTTCCAAAACGGTCGCGGCTTCACGGAAAACATCCGCGGTATCGGATTCCTTCGCCGCGCGCTGGCGGGCTTCACCATTCAGGAAAAGACAATAGTCGGGGCGCTTTCGCGTGACCGCCTTGGACGGCAAATCTTGTTCCGGTATAAAGGCCCATCCGATTTCATTCAGGAGCGGGTCAAGGAATTGAGTGCGCGTGTAGGCTTCTTTGCGTCTGGACAAGCCGACATAATCTTCGAGCCAGCGTTTTTTCAGCCGCTCGTAAACCGGCTGCGCGTCTCCGGGCGTTGGAAAACCTTCTGATTTTGCAAAGTGCTGTTGAAGGTAATTGAACGAGAAAATTCCCCGGCAGACGATGGCCGCTGATTGCTCAGTGTCTCGAATCCCCAAAGACAGTTGTGAGCTGGCAGCGGACGAACTCATTCGCTTGGGCGGCATGGGTGCGAGAGTACCGGCGCGGACGACGGCTGCAAAGGCGGAAATTGCGTTCGGCGAGTCGCCTGACCGGCACGCGACTTTCCCAAAGACCCCGGCGGTTCACGCATGACGATGACCGTTGCCCCTTGAGGTTGGTGGGAATTCCCACCAGATTGCCGCCATGCCGACAGCAACCCTCGGACGAAAAAGAGAAACCGGCGGCATCGCCGTCATCGAGCGCCATGACGTGGCCGCCGACGCAAAAAAACGCATCAGCCTGCGGAACGCCAAGACGAAGTACTTCCACGTCAAGGCCCTGTCCAACGGCTGCTACCTGCTGGAGCCGCGCGTGCTGGTGCTGCCGCAGGCCGTCCCGGCGCGCACGCTCAAGATGCTCGACCAGTCGGTGGCCAGCTTGAAGAAGGGATTGGCCTCGCCGCCGATTGACCTGACGCCGTTCCAGGAGGATTGAGGGGGCGCCGTGGCTTTGCGTTCCGTGCGCTGCCATTGGATGCCCTCCACCGGCAGCGTTTTGATGAAGCCGTCCACGCGAGCCGATTTGAGCACGTTGCGGATCATGGCGAGCGCCAGGTTGCAGGTCCGGTTGGCCTTGCCGCTCTCCTTGAGCTTTTGCAGGTGCGCCGCGATGTGGTGCGGGCGAACCTTGTCCAGATGCAGGTGCCCGATGCGCTCGCACCAGCCGCCCAGGTGACCGGTTTCCGTCACCAGTGTATCCGGCTTCTTGCCGAATGCCGCCAGGCGAGGCAGGCAGGTCTGCTCCAGGTATTCAGCGAATCGCGGACACTGTCCGATGTGCCGCAGCCGGTTCTCGCTTCGTTCGACCAGCAGCTTGCGGAACTCGTCCTGGGCTTCGGCCACGGTCTGGGCCTGCAAGGGCACCCATTTGACCGCCTTGCGGCCGCTGTCGTCTTCGACGGTGATCCGGGCGACGAAGCTCCCGTTGCGCCGCCACAAGCCGCGAATTGCGTGCTTGCGGTGATCGAGAACCTTGGTGTATCGGTATCGGCGTGAGCTTGCGGTTGCGGCCTTGTGGCTCAGCGTTGCGAGGCGTTTCAGACGGCAACACGGGTGCAATCGTCATGCTTTCAACGACTTAACCGCATAAGTTATGGTGGTCAGGTTGCCGACGTGGCGGAATTGGCAGACGCGCTAGACTCAAAATCTGGTACTCGAAAGAGTGTGTGGGTTCAACCCCCTCCGTCGGCACCATCCAAATCAACGACTTGCGTTAACTTGGTTTCAGGCGTCATGCCCTCATGCTGCCAAGCTGTTCCGTCGAAAACAGCGGGGAATCTTTGGCTCGCTGGAAGTTACGCCCCTCAGCCACGCGAACCTGCATTGTGTTCACATCCCGGTTTCGACGGTTGTTCATGCTTCGACGTTGGCACGTAGCGTCAGTCTGATGGTCCCACTGGGGCCGCAACCCGGACACGTCGTCAACGGCGAGGTGGTCCATCCGAGCATGTTTACGGTCGGCGGATCCAGCGTGGAGTACTTCGCCCAAGAGCCCATGGGCAAGCCACAATCTCTACGCCGCTTTTCCGGAAGAAGTCGTGCGCCCAGCCATCGTTGCCGCCACCGGCCAGGACTCGCCGCATATCCCGACCCGCGCGCAGATGCTCCAAGTCGAACCGGCTAGGTTCGCCGACTTCAAGCAGACCGGTCGGCATGCGAACGTTTCGTGAATTGCACCCCAGCGGCCCAAAGTCTTCCCGTGAACTGCCGGCAGCGCGGCTCAGGCATCCCCCCAATGGGGTAAGGCTTCCCTGGCACTGGCTTCAGGACAATGGGTGGCGAAGCGGCGGCTGAAACCTACAAATATCTTGATTGTGCCACTCTGGGGAGTGACTATGCCGGCTACAAAGCAAAGCAGCACACCAGATTGACCTTGCATCAACGATACTGTGCACGCAGCGAAATCCAGAGAAGGAGCAAACCTATGAGGAAACGCGTGACACGACGTGGTTTCATCCGGACCTCCGCGGCGGGTTCGATCGCCCTTGGGTGGCTCAGCGCCGAGCGCGCTCCCCAGGTGTTCGCTGCGGAGGCGCCGAAGCCCGCCCTGCTTGGGGGCACACCCGTCCGCCAAGAAGGCTGGGCCAAGTGGCCAGAGTGGCGCGAAGCTTGGGAGCCCGACGTGCTCAAGGTGCTTCGGAGCGGCCACTGGTTCCGCGGCTCCGACCACCATGTGGAGGAGTTTGAGAGAAACTACGCGCGGTTGCTTGGCGCCAAACGCTGTCTGGCCACTGCCAGCGGCACCACGGCACTCATTGTCAGCCTGCACGTCCTGGACGTGGACGCCGGCGACGAGGTGATTGTTTCGCCCTACACGTTCAATGCGAGTTACAGTGCCATCCTCGCCAAAACCGCCCTGCCCGTGTTGGCCGACACGGATCCGGCCACGCTCACGATCGCCCCGGCCTCAATCGAGAGCCGGATCACGGAACGAACCCGCGCCATCATGCCCGTTCATATCTTCGGCCTGCCGTGCGACATGGAGCCCATCAACGCCACCGCCCGCAAACACAAGCTCGCCGTGGTCGAGGATGCCTGCCAGGCGTGGCTGGCGGAGTACCAGGGCCGCAAGTGCGGCACCCTTGGCGACCTGGGCTGTTTCAGCTTCCAGGAATCCAAGCACATTCCCTCCGGCGAAGGCGGCGCCATCACCGGCATGAGCGACGAGCTGATTGACAGGTGCCACTCCTACCACAACTGCGGCCGCGCTTGCGGAACCAACCAGGGAAACGGCAGTTTCACTCGCGGCGGCAACTATCGGATGACCCAGGTCCAGGCCGTCATCCTCACCCAGCAGTTCGACAAACTGGTGAAGGAGACCGCCATCCGCCGCGCCAACGCCGACTACCTGAGCGCGAACCTTGGGCAAATTCCCGGCATCACGACGGTCCGGCTACCGGAAGACAGCCGGGCAGTATGGCATCTCTACCCGCTCCGCTACGACGCGGCGCAGTTCAACGGTCTGTCGCGCGACAAGTTCGCGCGGGCAATGTCGGCCGAAGGTGTCCCTTGCGGGGCCGTGTATCACGAGCAGTATTACGACGGCCTGCTCGACGAGGCGATTGCTTCGCGCGGCTTTAAACGGCTTTGGAGCGCCGCGCGGCTCAAAGCCTACCTCGACAGCTTCCAGGAACTGAAAGGCAACAGGCAAGTCTGTGAAACGACGGTCGCAATGACCCAGAATATGCTTCTGGCCGGCCGCAGTGACATGGACCAAATCATCGAAGCAGTTCGCAAGATTCAGGCTCACAGCGCGGTCCTGGCGAAAGCCAATGAATGATCCAAAAATGGAATAGCAGGATCGGGCCGCCGAGCTGACCGCAGGCTTCGGCGAAGCGTACCTGAAGGAGGTTGATATGAAACATGGATGCTTTTTTCATCGCTGCTGGCGCACCTGGCTGATTTTGAGCCTCGTGCCATTCACGGCCGCGCCGGCAATCGCGGCCGTCAACTCGAACCCGGAGATCGGGATTGCCGTGCGCGACATCACCCCGGAGTTGCCCATCCGGCTGGCCGGCTACGCGGGCCGGAAGCGGGCCGCCGACAAGTTGGACCAACCGCTCCTAGTCGAAGCCCTGGCGCTGAAGAATTTGTCCGGGAAGCGGTTTGTGTTCGTCGCGCTGGATAACTGCGAGGTGAGCCACGCTTTCATGCAACCGGTCCTGCAACAGCTTGCCGACAAGTTCCAGCTTGGCCGCGGGGAGGTCGCCGTCGTCTCCAGCCACACGCATTCGGCGCCGGTGCTGGAACAGACGCTGACCGACATGGCCCAACCTTCAGCGGCGGATCGCGAGCGCATCGAGAAATACAGCCGGTCTCTGCAGGCCAAATTGGTGGAGGTCGTGGGGGCGGCACTCGCAGATTGCCGGGCGGCGACGCTTGAGCAGGGCCTGGGACGCGCCACGTTTGCCATGAACCGCCGGGTTTACCAGGGCGACGCCGTCGTGTTCGGCGACAATCCCGACGGCCCGGTGGATTGGGACGTGCCCGTGCTGCGGATCAAGGGCACCAACGGCGCGGTCCGCGCGATTCTTTTCGGCTACGCTTGCCATGGCACGTCCGTTCGCAATGGCGATGATTGGTATGTGGTTTCAGGCGAATACATGGCCTACGCCCGCCAGCACCTCGAAGCGCACCAACCGGGCGCGGTTGCGATGTTTCTTACCGGCATGGGGGCGGACTCCGACCCCGCGCCCCGAGGCCTCTTGCTCGATGCCAAACGTCATGGTCTGGAACTGGCCGGCGCCGTCATGGGGGTGCTGGACCGTCCCATGCGCCCGGTCCACGGCGCGTTCAAGCTGGCCTACGATGAAGTTGCGCTGCCGCTGGCGACGCCTCCTGGCCGGGAGCAGTTGGAGAAGGACGCTCAGAGCCAGGACATCAGTGTGAAGCTGCGGGCTGAGGCCTACCTGAAGCTGCTGAACGCGGGTCAACCGCTGCCGGAGTCGGTCAAATTGCCGCTGGCAGTCCTGCGTTTGGGTGATGATCTGACCTTTGTGCTCATGGGCGGCGAAGTGGTGGTTGACTACTCGCACCGCATCAAGCGGATGCTGGCGGACGATCATCCATGGCCGATCGGCTACGCCTACGAAGTCCCCTGCTACATCCCTTCTGCTCGCGTGATCAAGGAAGGCGGATATGAAACCGATTCATCGCTCATCTACTATGGTTACTACGGCCCGTTCCGCGGCGTGATCGAAACGGAGTTGCTTAACCGCCTGGAAGGTCTATTGGCAGATTTGCGCGCGCGATTGTGACCATGCCGGCCGGAGAGCCAGCCCAGAACAGGCGGTGAGTATTCCGCCGGTTCTTGCCGGGTATTCGTCCTGATTCCGTGTTTTCCCCGGATTCGTTAAATAGCCGGCCATTTCAACCTTTCGACCGCTCCCCAGGAGTACCGCCAAACGCTCCAGGATCGACTATGGGGCGTTTTGATGGCGTGGTGGCACTCTCGTATGGCGCGTCGAAATTCAGGAAATGGCGGGCCGAAAATCGAGAATGGACCGCACGCTGGGCGATTCCAGGGAGCAATGCGTGAATTTGCGTGATTTTCGCGCTTTAAGTGAGGCCGATACCATCGGGGTATCGCGTCTGCTGAGTGCGTTCACCGGTGAATTGTTGTGGGAATTCTGTTTTCGGCGGGGATATGCTTTGCGAATGAGCGGCGCTGACCTGCAATTGCCCGTGTGTTACACCCGGCAACACGCCGAGGATATCGCCCCGATCATCTTCGCCAATCCCGCCCGCCAAGCTTTGTGCCCCACGATCATTGCCTGGCGCGATGAGGTTGCCCGTCGCGAAGCCCGCCGATGGATGCATCGGTGGAAGGACTGGTCGTACAACTGGCCGAGAACAACGCCGGCGCGGTGCCAGGCCCCGCTTGGGTCACGCTTGCTTCATCAAGCGCATCCTATGGGATTGATGGGGCTATCCCTAAGCTTCCTGATCTTTGTTGGCGTCGCTATAGCCGGGCCGCCAGGCACCTCGACCTTGCCGGCAGATTCCACCGGTGTCCTGCTCCCCGCCGGCTTCCCGAGCGCTCGCGGCAGCCAGATTGTCGCCCCTGACGGTACCCCCGTCCGGATCGCCAGCGTTGGACTGACCGGGATGAACGTGGTTGGCGGGCGCTTGCAGTTGGCGGGGCCGTTCAAAGGTGTCGCGGGCCACGTGGCCGCGATGCGGGCCATGGGATTCAACTGCGTCCGGGTCGACTGGATCGACCAGACGCTTGCCGATCCCGGCGCGATGGCGCAACTCGACACATTCGTCGCCGCCTGCAAAAAGGTCGGATTGAAGGTGGTCTTCGACAACCACAATAACGAGGCTACGCCCAGCGACTGGGAAAACGCCGCCCAGCAGAAGAATGGGCTGTGGTTCGACACCGGGCCGGGAACGGACGGGACGGACGGCGCTGGCAACAAAGGCACCGTCAGCACGGCGAAGTTCCAGGCGAACTGGGTGACGTTCGCCAGGCACTGGGCCGGCAACTCGACGGTGATCGGGTTCGACCTCCGCAACGAGCCCTGCGCCCACACGGCGACACCGGCGCTCTGGGGAGGCAAGGGGCCGACCGACATTCATGCGATGTATGAGTCCGTCGGCAACGCGATCCTGGCGGTGAACCCCGACGCGCTCATCATTTGCGAGGCGGTCATCAACTACAAGACGGGTGCCTACGAAGGAGATCTTTCTGTTGTCCGCGGCCTTCCGATCGTGCTGAGCAATCCGGCGAAGTTGGTCTACTCGGTGCATGAATATCCCAAGGAAATCGGAGGCTATCGCGGGCCGGAGTCGGGCGCCGGCTACATCGCCCGCATGAACAATATGTGGGGCTGGCTCATTACCGAAAACGTGGCGCCGGTCTGGATTGGCGAGATGGGCGCCTCGATGACCTCGGCCGCCAGCAAAGCATGGGGGCAGACCCTGCTCGACTACCTGAATGGGAAAGCGCTCGGTGGGCCGACATTCAAGGGCAACCAGCAGCCCATCGGCGGCGACTGGTGGGCTTGGGGTTGTCTAAGCGGCCAGAACCCGAATGGCTGCGTTGGGGAGGACGGCAAGGTGCGCCCCGAGCAGGCGCCCTTTATCAACCAGATGATCTTCCACCTCGCATCACGTCCCGATTAGCCGTGGCGTAATGGAAGATCATCCCCATGACGGACTGGCAACTCAGGACAACACGCCAACTGGTGAACAGCCTGCTCGCCAACAAGATCATCCACCTGCCGATTCGATCGCTGGCTCCCACGACGGCCTCCCATGCCACCCGTGCTTCCACCTCAAGAGCCAGTGCAAGGTCGTGGATACACCCGAGAATCGCTTCGAATCGCACATGACGGGAGCCACCAACTTCCGGCAGACGAATTGAGGAGAAGAGCGGGTGGGGAAGTGCCTGCAACTCATTTATGTTTAAAGTATGATACTGCCATCCCGCCAAAGGGAGGGGTGAAGCTCCGATTGCCGTTTGAAGCTGTGAACGTACCCTTGTTGACAACGGCGCCGGTAGTGGGATCGAACCACTCAAACTCGTACGTCCCGGCCACCAAATTCACGGAGAACGAAGCATTCGAAATAGGCTGATACACGAGGTATTCCGAACCGGCCTTGGCGAGACAGTAACCCGTCGAAGACAGGCCTCCTTGCGGCGTCATGGCAGCCAAATCCATCTTTAACGCGTACTGGCGCGTGTGGCCCATCGCTTCGCGGAGCGTGTCCCAGTAAGCATCGGGGCTTCCTCCCACCGGATTGTTGCGACCAGTGACATACCACGGCGTGGGATCAACGTAGGGGTCCATGAAGAGTGTGTGGTTCCCCCGGGTGAAATTCTTCCAGACCCATGCCCGCTGGGTTGCCAGTCCATCCCGCTTCAGGGCAATCCAAAAGTACGCGTGGTCGGTGTCATTCAGGACCACCTTGCGGGCGTCGGCGGGCGGGTCGGATTGGTATCCGGCGTCCCCATTGGGCGAAATCCACTCGGCGGGGCTCGCGAAAAGGGTTGCGTTCATGCCCGCCGGCCATTGCACCGTCATTCCCGTCGGATGCTGTCTGGGCTTGGTGGTTTCGTAACTCTTGATGAAGTTGATCATGTGAGCCTGCCAGGCGGTGTCCTCGTCGCTCGCCGTGTCTTCGTTGGTGATCTCGTAGAGCACATTGTCCAGGTCATTCACCGTGTCGATCACCTTGCGGACGTAGGCTTCCTGAAACGCCGTCACTGCGGCAATCGCCAGCGTGTGCGTTTCGAGACCCTTCCCATCTGCATTCGGATCGCCGTCGATTCCGTTGATATTATTGCCGCGGTGGAACGGGTGTCCTCTCCACGGGTCATCATGCCCCTTGTTCTCGATGCTGAATCCTTGGAACAGCATGATGGCCACGTAAATGCCCCGGTCCCGCGCCGCCATCACGCGTGCTCGCACCCGGTCGAAATAGGATTGATTGAAGAGCCTCAGGTCGAACTTGGGCCGACCGTCGAGCGCAGGCCCCGGACCCGGGCGCTGGTAGGACATCGGATCGTGGACGTAGGTGATGGTACCTGAGGAGTTGAAAGAGGCGGCGTTTTCCCAAGGCCACAAGCGAAAGCAGTTGTGATGGTGTGTCTGGAGAAAGTCCAGGTAGGTTTTGAAATCGAACGTGGGGTTGGCGGGGCCGGAAGTTCGAGCGATCTCTTGGAGGTTATTCCAGGTGTGCGAACCGGTCAGGTAAATGGCCTTGCCCGACCCATCGGTGAAGTAGCGCGGGTTGGTAGGATGAACCCGCAAGGGACCATTGAGCGCCGGATATTGAACCGTCTCGGCGGCGAGCAAGGACGCGAGCGCGCCGAGCGCCACCAAGGCGGCCAGAATGCAAATTCGTCCAGAAGTGGACGGTTTGCCAGGAAGGGAGAAAATGCCAGTGTTCATGCCATCACATTGTAGAGCCGCTTGGCAGCTTACTCGTCAAGCTGGTCAACGACAATTACATTTCGCCTTGTAGCCAGTTTGAATCAGACGGCTCTGCCGGTTTGGACGGCGGGGTATTTTCCACTCGTCCGCAACGGTTTCGTCTCATGACGAAGCTTCTGCCACCCGCAACCGGAAAGCCGCTCATCTGGTTCGCCGCACTTCTGAGCTTACTTGGCTTGGATGGCATCGGGACTGTCCGTGGTTGCGCGAGAGGACTTGGGCTCCGCTTCCACAACGACTCGGAATCGTATAATTCCTGGGTAGGCTTCCTCGGGTCCGGGTTCACTGCTGATGTACTCGATTTCGCTGATTGCATAGCCGGCATTGCCCTTGCCGAAGTGCCCATGTTTGCGGTTTGGGTCGGCCCGACCGTTGTCTTCAGCCGGGATGTGGCGCGGATCTATCGTGTCCTGGCGGTCGAGCAAACTGGACCCGTCGCTCACGCGTTCCCACCCGCTGCTGAACATGTCGTAAAAGCCCCAAGCGTTCGGCGGCTTTGATTTGACAACCATAGGCTTCACCGCACTGCTGTCCTGATCCACGTACCTCTCCCGGAAGGTCGGGTTGGACGTGCCCACGCGGGCCGCGTATTCCCACTCGGCGGCGGTGGGGATGCGCACCTGGCGCCCAGTTTTCGCCGACAACATCGCGCAGAACCTGTACATATCGGTGCAGCCGAGGTTGGCCGGCGCCTTGGCCGCTTTCTCCGCGCTGCGCCTGGTGTCCATGATCGCGTCGCAGATTTCCCAGGTGATCGGGTGCTCCGCCAGGTAAAAGCCCTTGGTCAGGGTGACCATGTGCGGAGGATCCTCCTGCCAGTGCGGGCACTGGTAATACGGCTCGCCCATGAAGAATCTGCCGGGTGGCACCCAGATGCACTTCAGGGACAGGCCGCGGCTGATCGGCAGCATTAACGGCTCCCGGTCCGGCATCTCGAACGGCCTGTCCGGGGCCAGCATCCGGACCGGGTACTTGAACGCGGCCGGTTGGTGCTTGCTGACGGCAATCCACTTCTGACCGTTTTTTTCTTCCACGACGCCGGTAACCGCCATCACCTGCCGCGCGTTATAGGTGGCTTGTTGGTGCAGTTCGTCCGCCAGCGGGCCGGCGATGAAGTACTTAAGTCGCTGTGTCCAAAGATCTTGGAGTTTCCGGGCTGCATCCGCGTCGAGCCCCTTTTCGAGATAGTACTCGGCCACGATCTTTTCGACTTGGGCTCTGATTTCAGGCGGACCATCCAGGACATAGAGGAACACGCCTTTCTGCTCTTCCCCCGTATGCGCGTTGTTCAGCACCATACCCTTCAGAGTAATCTCTTTCCCGGCCGGCAGGCCAACGGAAGGTGATTCGATCATCGGGGAGCGGTCAGAAGCGCGCTGTTCTGCAAGCGATTCGGCCGCACGACCGAGCAGGGCCGCATTCACCCAGCAGAGGCCAGTGAGAGTTGCCAGGATGAAGTTTAGAGTTTCACGATTCTGAGATGACATGATCCCTCCCTTAACGCCCACCATGAAAACCAAATCGCTGAACGTGACGGACACAATTTCTCGGTTTCCATTATGGGGGCTGACGCGGTTCTCACAGATAAAAGCAACGGCAATGGGTTGAACCATAAACTCTGGGGGAATACAATCCTTCATGCGTTGGTGATTCAAGTGTTGTCATGGCCTGGGCTCCTCTGTGCCGGCTCCCTCGGAGTTGGACGGGCAGGGTTGGCGTCATCCTCTCTCCTGGGCGGGAAAACTCAATTCCCGGATTCAGGTCAGGGTTCCAGCCAGGTTCCGGCCAGAGAACCGACACACCGGCACGTCAGTGCTCTCAACTGGCAGTGTCAACGCGCCACAGTGACCCGCAAATCGTCGAACCGGATCGGCGTACCGGAAATGGGGCTGCCGAACAGACCCGCCCGGCCCGGTAATAGTTCCTGGTCCACGTTCAATGTGATCATCCACGCGGCGGGATCGGGTTCGCTCTCGCTCCATGCCCTGCCCTGCACCCGCCATGTCCCTTCGTTCGCCTTGCGCAACCACCCCAAGCACGAAGTCAGTCCGTGACGCGCCGCCATTCGGTCTCCAGGCCGCGTCTTTGAATCCACTCGGCGACCGCAGGGCGGTCAATCTGGTCTCCGGAGATGGCGAGCATGGCCCGGATGTCACGCCGGTGCTTTTCGGAACCGCCTTCGCGGTAATATTCGAGCTTGCGGAGGATGACATACTCCGGCGGAGCCAGCGCAATGGAAATCTCTCCGATGGCATAGCGCCGGGTGTGGCGGAAGGCCCAGGCGTGGAGTTCATCGCGACTGGCGAGGTAGAAATCGGCCTTCAAGCCGGAACCAATGTGGACCAGATTGAAGTGACCACGCAAATCGCGGGACATCTCCGCCGCAATGACGGACGCGGGCGGAACGTAGAACTCCGGGGCCGGAAAAACCTCGGCCAGTCGGGGCACATCTTCCGAACGCAGAAGAACGACCAAGTCAATGTCGTGGGTCACGCGCGGTTCGCCGTAAAGCATGGCCGCCACGCTGCCGCTAACCAGATAACGGACGCCCAACTGGTTGAGCGGTTGCGCGAACAACTCGATCAAATCAGGTTCGGGCATGGGAGAAGATGTGCCGCACCTCCGACTCGACCCGTGAGGCGGGCCAGTCGGGATGTTGGTGGTGCAGGAAGGCGGCCTTGTGACGGCGCATGGTCCAGTAAAACCAGTGCGCCGCCTGCCACCGCTGCTCCGGCGTCATCCGGCGGAACACCGCGATTTGCTCGGGGCTGCTTTCTTCATCCGCGCGCACGGAATCATGGTGCGCCAACGCCGCCAGTCGCGCAAGTTCCAGTTTGATCCGCGCAGGTTGGGGCGTTTGATTCGCGAGCGCCCGGGGGCCGGCCTGTCTGGGCCACCGAGCGTTGTCGGTTGTGGGAAACTCCGGCGGTTGCCCGGGTTCATGGCGCGATTTGGCTGAGTATTGTCTGCGGATGCTCCTGTCCACCAGTCTTTCGCTATCGGCGCCAGGAAAGTCAAAAAACACCTCGCAACTCGACGCTTGACGCCTCGTTCCCGTCTGGCACAATTTCCTCCAGAATGAGTGCGAGCGGAAATGAATTCTCCCTCACCAGCGCAGCGTCAATGAACCGGCGGCGCCGTCGAGACAATGCCCTATCAGTAGAAACTGCAAAGGCAACGCCAGTGAAAAAGGCTACTGGCGAATGGACGGAAACCAAGCTTCGTTTTCTGCAATTGGAGCCGGTGAGGTTGCGAGAACTCAATCGCTCAATTATGACGGTGCCGATTAACCGGCGGCCGTATTTGTCGAATTTGGCCAAAGCAGAAGGTCGGACCTACACCACGATTACGTTGGCTGATGGCGAGAACATGCTCGTCTTGCGGTATGAAATGTAGATCACAAACAGGAAAGGTAACACTAGTTATAAAAGACTCAGAAAACACACACCAGGTCCGAGCCATTTCCCCTGGCTCTACTCAAATCGGTCTGCCAAACCGCACGCTCGGTTTCGGCATTCACCCGCGCACCGTCAATGAACCGGCAGCGCCGTATAAGCAATTCCCTATCAGTCCAAGGTGCATACAGTGGATTTATGCGTGAACAGACGCGTGAGCGGTTGAGTTTTTGCTGGTTTCTTTTCAAGGTGTTCTGTTTTTTCGTGTCGGTGGCAATTATTTACGAGAAATGTCGGTGACATCACCAGTAAAGTGCCAAGTCGTGGACTGCAACCTCGGTAACTTCTATCAGCACTGGACGCTCCGCGACTGGTTCCAATCTGGCACAGTGCCTTCGTAAAATGAGTGCGAACGGAAACCGATTCTCCCTCACCCGCGAAGCGTCAATAAACGGGCCGCGCGCTAAAAAGCAAGTTCCTATTGGTTTCTGCCTGTCGAATGTCGCTGGACTCTCTCGATGAAACTGAAACGCTGTAACCTGTGCGGGAGGCTGATGGCGGCTACGCCTACGAACTTCAGCTTCTACACGAACCGCCGGGTGAAAGGAACAACAACCGGGTTGCGCGGCACCTGCAAGAAGTGCATGGCCGAGCGCACTGCCAGACACTCAAGAGCAAATCCTGGCATGGTTGCTGCTCGGACTGCCCGGAGGCGGGCAGCTGAGGCGGCCGCGGAGGGCAGCTACAGCGCCGCCGACATTTCCGCGATTCGGCGGCGCCTAAAGGACCGCTGCTTCTACTGCGGCGCTCCGCTTAACGGCAAGGAAAAGGTCGAACACATGATCCCGCTGTCTAAGGGCGGATCCAACCGACCAACCAATCTCACTCTCGCCTGCAGGACCTGTAATCTCGACAAGCACTCAAAAACAGCACTTGAGTTCTTCATTTGGCGAGAGGAACGCAATCTACCGATTCATCACAGTAACATGAACAAGCTTCGGAAGGCGAAACACTAACAGTTCCTCGTGCAAGTGCCAGTCCTCACGCGCGCGGCGTCAATGAACCGACCGTGCCGTAAGAGCAGTTTCCTATCAGTTTTCCAAGGGGCCCAGCTCAAGGCAAAGCGGTGACCCGCAAATCGTCGAACCAGATCGGCGTGCCGGAAATGGGGCTGCCGAACAGACCCGCCCGGCCCGGTGACGGTTCCTGGTCCACGTTCAATGTGATCATCCACGCGGCCGGCTCGGGTTCGCTCTCGCTCCATGCCCTGCCCTGCACCCGCCATGTCCCTTCGTTCGCCTTGCGTACTTCGAGTCGCAGGTGCGTCCATTTGCCCGGCTGCCAGGCAAACGGCACGGCGAGCTTGTTCTCGTCCCCTTTGAACAACTCCAACGCCCGGCGGCCGGGACTGACCTTCAGCCGATAGCCGCCGGCGCCGTTCAAGCTCAGGGCGAACGTCGGATACCGACGCCCGGTCGCGGTGCCGAACACGCGCGCCTCGACCGCAATGTTGTCCTTGCACGGCGGTCCGAACAGCACGCCGAACTCCTCCAGCGGCGCGCCGGGCAGTTCGAGAAAACGGTTGCCGCCCGCCTCGCGCACAGCGAACGCGCCGTCGAGCACGGTCATGCCGTCCGGCACTTTGCCGATCCCGGCTTTCTCAAAATCATTCTCGTAGAGCGACTGGGGCTGGGCCAGCGCGGTCAACCCCGTCGTGGCCATCGCCACCAGCACCAGCCGGATGAATTTCGCATTCATCATTCGTTCCGGAGCGCGTCGAGCAAACGACCGCGCAGGGCGACTCGCGTCGCCAGCCACGTCCACAACGCGCCGTTGGCCAGGACGGCGGCCAGGGTCAGGAGGAGCGACCGATACGGCACCACGCGACCGGGCGTGAGTACCGCAGGCATCACCGCGACCGTCGCCGCCAGCACGCCCAGACCCAGGCCCGCCACCAACAACCCGCCGTGTTCGGCCAGCACGAGCCGTCGTACTGCGGGTCGGCGCCACCCCACCGCCAGCAGGAGCGCCAGTTCCGCCCGCCGCTCCAGCACGTTGCGGAGGACCACCACGCCGAGGCCCGCGCTGCCCAGGAGCAGGCCCAAACCGCCCAGGACCTGGAACGTGCCCAGGTAGGTGTTTTGGACGGCGTTGAAGGCCGCGAGGCGTTTGACTGCGGGAGTCAGCTCCATGCCAAGGTCGCGCAAACCGCGCGTCAATTCACCCGCGGCGCGGTCGGCGCTGCCGGGCGGCGCATCCACCAGGAAGAACTGGTAACCGGTGGCCGACGGGAACCGCGCCACCAAGGCGTTCTCGGCGATGACCAGGTTGCCCTGCAACATCGAGTTCGCCAGCGCCGCCACCAGCCGCAGCTTGAGCGGCCGTCCCCGCTCATCGGTCACCGTAATCGCCTCGCCCATCTTCGTCCCGAGCGACCATTCGATCGAGGCCGCGTCGCCGATCGCGGGAATTTCGTCCGCCGCAAGGCCGGTGTTGTCCGTCAGCAAGGTCCAGGGATTGCCCGGCGCCGACCCTTTTCGCACTTCGGCGAACGTGAACGCGCCGCGGCGGGCGAGCAACTCCGGGTTCACTCCGAGCAGGCGCGGTTGCTGCGGGTGGTTCAAATTGAGACAGCTCGCCTCGTCGCCCGCGCGGACCCGGAACGGCACCACGCTGACTCCCGCCAGCGCGTTGGTGTCGAGACCGAAGGCGTCGCGACCGCGGGGGCTGTCGAGGTCCTCGGTGACCGGTTGCGTGGTTTCGCCGATCAGCGCAAATCCGCCGGTGCCGGCGTTCCGTTTTTGCGCGTCGTTCACCGCGTCGAGGCGGAATACGCCAATGGCCACGATCAAAAAACTCCCGCCGGCCAGGAGCGCCATGACGGCCAGACTGCGCCGACGCTGGCGGGTGGCGTTGCGGACGCCGAGGCTCGTCACGGTGAGCCTGGCCGCCGACTCGGTGGCTGCCAGCGAACGCAGCCCGGCGAAACCGGCCGCCAAACCGGCAATCAACACCAGGCCGCCGGCGCCGAAAAACAGCCCGGCATTGGCGGTGTCGTGTCGAATGAACGCAACGGCCACCAGCAGCGCGGCGGCCAACCCCGTGCCGAGCGCCAGCCAGCGCGCCCACCCGGATCCGGCCACCTCCGCGGGCAGTTCCTCGAGGCCGCCGTCGGCCAGCAACTGGCGGGCGGTTCGGCGCATCTGCCGGCCCAGCGCCAGCCGCATGGCCAGCCAGGAAACCAGAACGGTGATCGTCGCCCCCATGACGAGCGTGGTCGGCCGGGCATGGAAATGCAACGGCACACCGCCGATCGCGTCGCTCCAGACGGTCTCCAGCCCACGCAGCAGCGCCCGGGCATACGCCAGGCCGCCGGCGATCCCGGTGCCTGCGCCCAACGCGGCGACCACGCCGCTCTCGATCAGCAGCAACCGGCGCACGCGGCCGGGCCGAAAACCGAGCGCGAGGAGGGTGCCCACCTCCGCGCCGCGCTGCTCGATGCCGAATTGGAACAGCACCGCCATCAGCAAGACGGCTGCGGCGATGAGAAAAAAACTGAAGCCAAGGAAAAGGCCGCCGAAATCCTGCGATTGCGCGGCCGCGGCCAGCGCCTGTTGTCGGACCGGCTGAAAGGTCAGTCCGAACATCGCGGGATCAAGCCCTTGTCGCAGCGACAGTTTCACCGCAGCGAGCGATTGAGCCGGCGGACCCGGCGTGTAAAAGCGAATCGCGCTGAGGTTGCCAAAGCGATTTTGCCAGAGTTTCTGGCCGGCGCTGAGCGAGACGAACGCCTTGGGCGTGCCGCGATAACGGCGCCAATACTCCTCGTCCTTCGGCCGGATGCGCCCGGTGTCAATCGCCAGGCCCGTGTCCCAGTCGCGGCAATTGGCGGCATCGGTCATGCCCGGGAAATCCGGCATCAAGTCGCGGTCCAGGCCCGGCGCGTTCATCGGGAGAACGCCCCGCACCCGGAAGCGCGCGGCGCGCTCTTCCAATCGCCGCAGCGTGCCAACCACGAAATACTTGATCGTGAGTTCATCTCCAGCCTTGGCCCCGAGATCGTCCGCCAGCCATTGGTTGATCAGAATTTCATCGTCACGCAGATCGGCCGGCGTCACGGGCGGGCCGATGGCGGTGACCATCGAATACGGCGTGGCGTGATCGCCGACGCGCAATTCGTTGACGAAGTAGGTCAGCACGCCGGCCAGTCGAACGCCCGGAGCTAATCGGGCCAGCAGACCGGTTACGGAATTCGATCCACCGGTGCGGTCAAACACCGCCTCGGCTATCGCTGCATCAAGGAACACCCGGCGGGTACGCAATTCGATGGCGCCGGCGGCGGGGAGCGGTCGCAACTCAAGTTCCTCGTCCGCAAGCTGGCAGGAACGTTGCAGCAGGGCACCGAGATCATTGGACCCGGCGGTTCCAAGCGGCGTGGGGAGCGGCCCGGCGAACCGCGCACCGGGCGGTGTCGCCAGCCTCATAGTGGCCGGACCGGAAACACGAGTCGGGTCGTCGCCGACCAGAAGCAGGTTGGCCTGTCCAGGAGCACCGGTTTTTGCCTCCAGGTCCGCCAGCGAGACGAACGCGTTGAACGGCGCAACCGCTCCGGCCACGAGACTGAACCTGCCGAACTGTTCGTCGGCGATGATTGCAGAAACGCGCAAACGCAGGGCAACCGTGGTGTCCTCCTGCGGCGAAAGCGGGGCATCACGCGAGAGCGCCGACGGTTTCGCGACACGCAGAAGAATCGTGTCGCCCGCTTTCACCTTGAGTTGGGCGGCAAGCGGTCGGTTCAGGATGACGGCATCAGCCGGGATATCGCCCCAGGCGGGTGGCTGGCCGGCCAACTGCCAAAAGGGAACCGGGACACCCAGCACCTGAACGCGGTTCGCGCGGGCCGTGGCGTCGGCGGTGGTGGCCACCGCCGGCAGGTGCAGAACCGGCACCGCCACGCTCAGGCTGCGACCGGTTTGGGCCAGGCCAAGCATCAGGTCATTGGCGAGCTGCGCGCGGAACAGGCGGTCGCCGGTGGCCAGGGCAAACTCGACCCGGCCAAGCCGCAGCAACGCGAGGCGCTCCAGACTCACACGCACCGAGTCGCCCACCACGAGCGCGCCGACCAGCACCGCGCTCGCGACCGCCGTGCCGAGCAGGACGCCAAGGTGCGACCGTGCATGAAACCGGAGGCTGCGCGCGATGAGACGGCCGGAGGTCATGGCGACTGCAAACGGCCGTCGCGCAACTCCAAGGTCCGGCCCAGGCGACGGGCGAGTTGGGGCGAATGGGTCACCACGATGAGCGTGACCCCGACCTCGCGGTTCAACTCGACAAGGAGGTCGCCGAGTTGCTCGGCGGACTGGTGGTCGAGGGCGCCGGTCGGCTCATCGGCCAGGAGCAGATCCGGTTCGTTGATCAAGGCGCGCACCACGGCCACCCGCTGGCACTCGCCGCCGGAAAGCTGCCCCGGGCGGTGACGCAGACGCGCCCCGAGACCGACGCGTTCGAGGAGACGGCGCGCCCGTTCCGGCGCCCCATCGCGCAGGACCTCATTGGTGCTGGCGAGGGTCGGCACGAGAACGTTCTCAATCACGGTGCATTGCGGCAGGAGGTGGTGCGCTTGAAAAACCAGGCCGATCTGGCGGTTCCGCAGCGCGGCCAGCTCCGTCGGGCCGAGCCGCGTCACCTCCTGGCCGCCCAGCAAAACCCGGCCCCGGGTCGGCCGATCCAGCGTGCCGATCAGGTTGAGCAACGTGCTCTTGCCCGAGCCGGAGGGACCGACGACGGCGAGCGATTCGCCGCGGGCCAGCGCAAAACTGACGCCATCCAGCACCGTCACCGGCGGATGGCCGGGCGACGCGAACTGGCGCGTTAGGTCTTCCACCTGCAACAGGGCTTCGCCGGTCGGCATACGCGCTGGACTTTAGGCGGGAACCCCTGCCGTGCGAAACAATTTTTGGCGGCGAAACAATTTTCGTTGCTTTCACAAAAGCCGGTCACCTACATATCCTCCCTCACGAACGCATTGTCATTGAATTCTGATCCTATGCTGGAAACTAATGACCATCCTGCGGCCGGCTTACGCCTGACCGGCTTCCTCACCATCACGGCGCTGGCCGGAATGCTGGCGGCACCGACCGTGCTCGGCGACGAGGCGACGGGCGGCGCGGCGGGCGACGCCGGACGCACCAATGTTGCGGAGCCGTTTCCGAAAACGATCGTGTATGTCGAGAAACAGCCGGCCGCCGCTCAATCCCTCCCGGTCAGCCTCACGCCGGTGACCGGGGCCACGCTGGAGGATGCCGGCATCACGACCGTGAAGGACGCGGCGGTTTACGCCCCGGATGCGTTTATCAACGAGTTCACCGCCCGCAAGCTCAGCAACCCCTACTTCCGCGGCCTCGGCTCCAGCCCGAACAACCCCGGCGTGACGACCTACCTTGACGGGGTGCCCCAGCTCAATGCGAATTCCTCCAGCCTCGAATTTGTGGACGTGGACCAGATCGAGTTCGTGCGCGGGCCGCAGGGCGCGCTCTACGGACGCAACACTGTCGGCGGCCTCATCAACATCACGAGCCGCCAGCCTTCCTTGACGACCTGGTCCGGGGGCGTGGACGGCGACTACGGCAACTATAACCTGCGGGACGTGCGGGTGACGCTCTCTGGCCCGGTGGTCCAGGAACAGGCGGGCTTGAGCCTGGCCGGGGGGTACACTGCCCGCGACGGCTACACGTTGAACGATGCCACGGGACACCGCCTCGACAGCCGCGAAGACGGGTTCGGCAAGGCACAATTCCTGTGGAGACCTTGGGAGAACTGGGAGGTGCGCCTGATCCTTTCGGGCGAAAGCGACCGGGACGGCGACTACGCGCTCGGCGACCTCGGCTTCATCCGGGCGAATCCCCACCACGTCTCCCATGACTTCGAAGGCTACACGCATCGCGACGTTCTCTCCCCCACCTTGCTGGTCAGCCATCAAGGAGCGGCCACGGAATTCGCCAGCATTACCGGCCTCGTCTGGTGGCAGACGCGCGACCTCACTGACCTGTCCTACGATCCCACCCCCGTCCCGGTGGGCACCCGCGACAACCAGGAAAAAGACCTGCAATTCACCCAGGAGTTCCGCCTGGCCTCGGCCAAGGACGCGCCGGTCGAACTCGGCGACGCCTTCAAACTAAGCTGGAAGACCGGCGTGTTCGTCTTCACCCAGAGCTATGAGCAGGAGGCCCGGAACAACTATGCGCCCGGCATCCTTAGCACCAACCTGCCCTTCCCGGTCACCCAGCTTTCCCCGCAATCCAGGCTGGATGATGTGGGCGTGGGCGCCTACGCCCAGACGACCCTGACCGGCTGGGAGAAGTTGGACCTGACCGTCGGCCTGCGGGGCGACTATGAAAACAAGCATGCCGATTTGCGGACCTCTTATTCGCCGCCGATCGCACCGGCCACGGCGCTAAGTCCCAGCCAGGATTTTGCCCAGGTCACGCCCCAGTTTGCGCTCGCCTACCATCCGACGGCCGATCGGATGATCTATGGCACAGTGAGCCGCGGCTACAAGGCCGGCGGCTTCAATCCCCTGGCGCCGGCCGGCTACGACGCCTACGGCGAGGAAACAAGCTGGAACTATGAGATCGGCGCCAAAACCTCCTGGCTGGACGGTCATTTGCAGGCCAACCTGGCGGCGTTCTACATCAACTGGAGCAACCTGCAGTTGAACCAGCCCTATGCCTTGGTGAACAACTATTACATCGCCAACGCCGGCAACGCCGACAGCAAGGGCGTCGAACTGGAGTTGAACGGGCGACCGCTGCCAGGGTGGGACTTGTTTGGGGGCGCGTCCTGCACCGATGCGCACTTCCTGAGCGGCGCCCATGCGATTCGCACGGATGCCTATGGCAACTCGACCCTCGAGGATGTCAGCGGCAACCACCTGATCTACGCCCCGCAGTTCACCGCGAACGCCGGCACGCAGTATGCCTTTCCCATCTCCCGAAAAGTGACGCTGTTCGCCCGCGCCGAGGTCGTGGTGTTCGGCGATTTTTATTACGACCCGGCCAACACCGCTTCGCAGAGCACTTACAGCCTGGCGAACTTCCGTGCGGGTCTGCGCGGCCGCAACTGGTTTGTCGAGGGCTGGACGCGGAACGCCTTCGACACGCATTACGTGCCGCTCGCGTTCGAGTATCCCAACGGCCGGTCCGGCCTGATCGGCGAAAGCGGCGCGCCCGCGACCTTCGGCCTCCACGCCGGCCTGGAATTCTGAGGCGCCTCCACCGCACCATGCAAGACATCCGACCTTATTCATCCGGGGCCACGCGCGCGCAGCGCATCCACCGCCGCCACTCGGCGGGCTGGCCTTCGAGAATCCGCCAGTGCTCCTTCGGTTCCGCGAAGGGCGAACCGGGGATGGGACTTGGGGACTTCAAAGTTGCTCATGAACTGGCGGGCCTCACGGCGGTGGCGGCGATCCGGCGCAACACCGCGATGACTTCGGCATCCACCTCGTCGGGGCGCAACAACTCCGACAAGGCGACATAGTCGGACTTGTTGACGGAAACCGGCAGGCCCAGTTTTCCGAAGAAGGTTCGGAAGACCGCCGGCAGATACTCGTCGCTGACTTTGGCCTCGCGCCAATACGGGTGCGAAAGATCACGCAACGCGACGGGCACCGTGTTGTCCACGATCGCTCCTTCCATGGCCGCGCGCCGTCGCTCCAGTTCGGCCAGCCCAAAAAGGTCGTCGGCCTTCACACTTGTTTCGACCCAGCGACGCAGCAAGTCCGGCGAGCAGAAGTAATTTTCCAATTCCCGTCGCGTCCATTTCACTTCCTCCAGCGGCGAGTTGCGCTGGGGGGTGACCTCCGGCGTGTTGTCGAAGACGGCGATTCCGCGCAGTTCGGGAAACGCCTCGCGCAAGCCGAAGAAATGAGTGCGCGCCTTGTCCGCCTGATTCAGGACGTAATGATGAAAGGGCCGTTCCAGCGCGGACAAGGCCTCCGGGCAAGCCAACCGCGCCAGCACCCGCAGTGCCGCCAGGTCCGTCGAACCCTCCAGATAGAGCACCCACCCGGCAATCTCCGCCTGGATGAACTGCTCAAACCCGAGCAAGGCGAGCGCTTTCCTCAGTTCTTTCGTCTGCCGGACGGGATGCGGCTGACCCACGAAGGCCACCACGGTGTCCTCCCCCGCCTCGTTCAGAACGATTTCAGAGTGGGTGGCGAGAATCAACTGGCTGCCCAGGCGGGTCGCGGTGGCGGAGAGTTCGCGGTAAATCTGGCTCTGACGCAGGATTTCCAGATGCGCGTCCGGTTCGTCAATCAGGAGCACCGTTTTCGGCTGCCACCGCAGAAAAGCCATCAGCAGCAGCGTCTGTTGCAGCCCACGCCCGGCGGCACTTAGATCCAACCCGGGCGGCTTCTTGCCCCCGGCAGGCGCCTCTTCCCGATAGCTCATCTGAATCTCACCGCGCGCCGCAATGTATTCCGGCGCCGCCAGCGTCACCCCGAACAACCGGTGCATCTGTTCCACCAGCGACCCCCATTCACCCTGATCCGGTTTGCCCCGCTCCTTTTCCCATACTTGATGGCAGAGATTGCGCAACACGTCGGCGGTTTTTCCCTGGCCGAGCGACACCTGAATCGCCCCCTCATCAATCCTTCGCTCGTTGGCTTCCAACCCGGACATGGGGGGGAGATAGGCCACCGTCACCGCCAACGCCTCCGCGGGAATCTCTGAACGCTCGCTGCCCACGTCGTCCAGGCGGGCGGGCCGACAGTGCAAAAACTCCTCGTTCGCGTAGTCAAATTCAAGGGCACAGGCCCACTGCCGCCCGTTCGCCACGCCTTCCACGGTGATCTCAATCAGGACGTTCTGCGTCGCCTTCTTGCTTCCGTTCGGGGTCTGACGCAAATGTTGATCCCGCCACAACATCCCGAGGTCCGGCACTGGCAGTTGCACCAGGTCTCGACGGTTGATCACCACCCCGACCCGCTCCTTGGCCGTGCTTTTTGTGCCCCGTTTGGAACTCCACGTTTTGACCCCCAGATCCCAGAGTGCCAGAGCTTGGAGCGCCGTGGTCTTGCCCGCGTTGTTCGGCCCCACGAAAACGACGGGCGATCCCAGAGTAATCTCCGCTTCTTCAAAGCGTTTGAACCGTTGCAACCGAAGTCGTGTGATCATTTCGCCTCCCCCAGTTTTTTCACCGCCAGTAGCTCGTTCCCGCGCCGGTCAATCACCTTCACCGCGATCTGGCCGTGGTCGCCAGCCAAGACAGGAACGCCGCTTGCGCAGGTCAGATCACCCCGGACGGTGTCCACGCTTTGAAAACGCACCGGTTTCTTTGACAATTCAAGGGCACGGATTTCAGGCCAGGTTGGCGAATCGGCGTCGGGATGCCGGTAGGCCTGGGCATCCTTGGGTTGCGAACTGGTTCCCTTGCGCGGAGGCATGGGAGGTTTGTACGACAGGCGTTGCGGAGATTCAACCAAATCATCCGCACGAAAAAGGCGAACGGGGTGGCCGTTCGCCTTCATTCGCCGCTCGAACTTCGTCGTTCGGAATTCTCAATACCGGTAGTGCTCAGGCTTGTAGGGGCCTTCGACCGGCACGCCGAGGTAGTCGGCCTGGCTCTGGGTCAGTTTGGTGAGCTTCACGCCTATTTTCTCGAGGTGCAGGCGGGCAACCTCTTCGTCGAGCTTCTTGGGCAGACGATAGACGCCAATCTTGTTCGTGTCGCGATTTTTCCACAGATCCATTTGCGCGAGGCACTGGTTGGTAAAGCTGTTGCTCATCACGAAGCTCGGATGACCGGTGGCGCAACCGAGGTTCACCAGGCGCCCCTCGGCGAGGATGTAGATGCTGTCCCCATCGGGGAAGGTGTATTTGTCCACCTGCGGCTTGATGTTGAGTCGTATCACCCCCTTGGCGGTGTTGAGGCGGTCCATCTGAATCTCATTGTCGAAGTGGCCGATGTTACAGACGATCGCCTGGTCCTTCATCTTCGCCATCTGTTCAAGCGTGATGATGTCGCGGTTGCCCGTGCAGGTGACGTAGATGTCCGCCTCACCGAGCGTGTCCTCGATCGTGGTGACTTCGAAGCCTTCCATCGCCGCCTGGAGCGCGTTGATGGGATCAATCTCGGTCACGATCACCCGCGCGCCGAAACCGCGCAGGCTGTGGGCGCTGCCCTTGCCGACGTCGCCGTAGCCGCAGACGCAGGCGACCTTGCCGGCCACCATCACGTCGGTGGCGCGCTTGATGCCGTCCGCGAGCGATTCGCGACAGCCGTAAAGATTGTCGAACTTGGACTTGGTGACCGAGTCGTTGACGTTGATCGCCGGAACCAGCAGCTTGCCGGCCTCGAGCATTTGGTAGAGGCGATGGACGCCGGTCGTGGTTTCTTCGCTGACTCCCTTCCAATCCTTCACGACTTCATGCCAGAAACCGGGGCGCTCCTTCGCGACGCGTTTGAGAAGGTCCTTGATAACCTGCTCCTCATGGCTGCCGCTGGGCGTGTTGACCCAGTCGGAGCCATTCTCAAGTTCATAGCCTTTGTGGATGAGCAGGGTGGCGTCGCCGCCGTCGTCCACGACGAGCTGCGGGCCTTTGCCGCCGGGATGGTTGAGGGCTTTGAGGGTGCATTCCCAGTATTCCTCCAGGGTTTCGCCCTTCCAGGCAAAAACGCTGATGCCGGCCTTCGCGATCGCCGCCGCCGCGTGGTCCTGGGTCGAGAAGATGTTGCAGGAGGCCCAGCGCACGGAGGCGCCCAGGTCAACCAGCGTCTCGATCAGGATCGCCGTCTCGATGGTCATGTGGAGCGAACCGGTGGCGCGGACGCCCTTGAGCGGCTTCGGCGAGCCGTACTTGGCGCGGATGGCCATGAGGCCGGGCATTTCGTGTTCCGACACCTGGATGGTCTTGCGTCCCCACTCGGCGAGGGAGAGGTCGCGTACGCTATAATCGTTTTTCTTTGTGGTGGTTTTTTTGGTGATAGCCATAAATCGGGGTTCAGGTTCAAGTGTTCAGTGTTCAGTGTTCAGTGTTCGGTTGCGTGGGCGACAAAGAGCGGATCAGTCCTTGCAGCATGGCGGAGATTTCCTTGATTTCGCGAACCAGTTTCTCAGCGCTGGCTTTATCCATGATGTCAAGGCGACTGGCAATGTAACTCTGCGTGCGCAATTCAGCGGCGGAGCCTTTGGCAATGCGGAGGAACCGGATGAAGTCCCGCCGGCAGGCGTGTTCCGCTCCTTCGGCAATGTTCGAGGGAATCGAGATCGCCGCGCGGACCATCTGATCCCGAAGGGCGAATTGCTTCGTCTCCGACAGGACGCGGGTGATGTCCACCGCCAGCCGGCAGGCGCGCTTCCATACTTCGAGTTCTTCAAAGGACTGGTAGGCCATGCACGGTTTTCAGTGTCCCGTTTTCAGTTTGACCGACGTGCATCGGGCTGAAAACTGAACACTTGGAACTTGAAACTTATTTTAGTGCGCGCTTGAGCGCGGCCACCTTGTCGGTCTTTTCCCACGTGATCTCCGGGTCGGTCTTGCCAAAGTGGCCGTAATTCGTGGTCTTCGCGTAAATCGGCCGGAGGAGATTGAGATGCTTGATGATGTTCGCCGGTTTGAAGCTGAAGACTTCGCCGACCGCCTTCTCGATCTGCTCATCGGTGATGCCCTCGGCGGCGGTGCCAAAGGTGTTGATGCAGACGCTCACGGGATCGGGGTAGCCGATGGCGTAGGCAAACTGGATTTCCGCGCTGGTCGCGATGCCGGCGGCAACAATGTTCTTCGCCACATACCGGCCCATGTAGGCGGCGCTGCGGTCCACCTTGCTCGGGTCCTTGCCGCTGAACGCCCCGCCGCCGTGACGGCCCATCCCGCCGTAACTGTCCACGATGATCTTGCGCCCGGTCAGACCGGTGTCCCCCTGTGGACCACCCACCACGAAGCGGCCGGTCGGGTTGACGAGGAACTTGGTCTGCTTGTCCAGCAGGTGCGCCGGCAGGGTTTTCCTGATCACCTCGTCAATCACGAATTCTTCGATGGTCCGGTGTTTGACATCGGCCGAGTGCTGCGTCGAAACGACCACGTTCGTGATGCGCACGACCTGGTCGTTTTCGTACTGGACGGAAACCTGGCTCTTGGCATCCGGGCGGAGCCATTTCACCTTGCCGCTCTTGCGGATGCGCGTGAGTTCGCGCCCCAACTGGTGCGCATACATGATGGGCGCGGGCATGAGTTCCGGCGTCTCGTTGCACGCGTAACCGAACATGAGTCCCTGGTCGCCCGCCCCCTGCTCGGCCTTCTCCTTGCCCTCGGCCGCGCGGGCGTCCACGCCTTGCGCGATGTCCGGCGACTGCGACGTGATGGCGTTCATGATCAGCACCTTGTCCGCATGAAAGACATCGTCCTCGTGGGTGTAACCGATGTCGCGGATGGCCTGGCGGGCCACGGCGTTGAAGTCGAGCTTCGCACGGGTGGTGATCTCGCCGCCGACGACGACGAAATTGCTCTTGGCGTAGGTCTCGCACGCGACGCGGCTGAACTTGTCCTGCGCGAGGCAGGCGTCCAGGACGTAATCGGAGATCGTGTCGCAGACCTTGTCCGGGTGGCCTTCGCCGACGGACTCGGAGGAAAAGATGTAGTTCTTGCTCATGTTCGGTTCCGGTGTCGTCCTTCGTGAAAACGGACGTATTGACGTATCGCGATGGGAAGATATATCTTCTCCCGACCGCGTCAACCCGGTTTTTTGAAAAACGGCGCGGCCCCGGCACCACTCCATGCCCGACATGCTGAAATCGCTCCGCGCGCTCGCCGACCCCACCCGGCTGCGCATCCTGGCCCTGCTCGAAGGCGAGGATCTCTCGGTGAACGAGCTGCAGGAAATCACCGGCATGGGCCAGTCGCGCATTTCGACCCATCTCGGCCTGCTCCAGGACGCCGGCCTGGTGCAATCGCGGCGCGACGGCAAGCGCGCGTTCTACCGCATCCACCAACGGGCGGGTGACGCCGTCCGCGAACTCCTGCCCCTGGCCCTCCGCGGCGCGCGCGAGCTGTCCGAGCACGCGGCCGACCACGTCAACCTCCGGCGCATCCTGGAACGGCGGCGCGACCACGCCCAGGTCTATTTCAACCAGGTGGCCGGGCGGTTCGATCGCAGTTATGGCCCGGGGCGATCATGGCAGGCATTCGGGCACCTTCTACTACGGATCCTGCCGCCGCTGGTGGTGGCGGACCTCGGCTCGGGCGAAGGCCTGGTGAGCGAACTCCTGGCCCGCCGCTGCCGCCGCGTCATCGCCGTGGACAACTCGGAAAAGATGGTGGCCTTCGGCGCCGCCAAGGCAAAGAAGAACGGCCTGAAGAACCTCGAGTTCCGGCTGGGCGATTTGCAGGACCCGCCGATCGCCACGGCCAGCGTGGACCTGGCCATCCTCAGTCATGCGCTCCACCACGCGGAGAATCCCGCGCGGGCGCTCCGCAGCGCGCATCGGATCCTGCGAGCGGGCGGCCAGGTCATGATTCTCGATCTGCTGGAACACCGCTTCGAGTCGGCGGCCGAGCTCTATGGCGACCGCTGGCCGGGCTTCGCCGAAAGCGCGCTGCAGGGCTGGCTGGAGGAAGCCGGGTTCAAGAAGGTTGAAGTCACCGTGGTCGCCCGCGAGGAACAGCCGCCGCACTTTGCGACCGTGCTGGCCGGCGGCACAAAATAGTGTCCCAAACTGGTAGGCGCTGATGAGCCGGCAAGAAGTTCGAAGTTTCAAGTTTCAAGTTTGAAGTGTTCAGCCCCACCAGAGAATTGCGAGTTGCGAGTTGCGAATTCGCGAGGGTTCGTGAGGTCGGGGTGCGAGGTTTGCCGCGACCCTCCTCCGGTCGCTCAACTCTCAACCATCAACCATCAACCTGATTGCGGCTCGCGGGGTTGGTGGAGGAAAAACTCCACGACCGGCGGCGGGAGTGACGGGGAAAATGATTTGCCCGCGGCACGCGCGACGCCGATGATCCGGCCACACGTGTCGAAGTGAACACCCGATGACCACGGCTCAATTCATCACGCTCGTCGGAATGCTCGTTGCCGGTTTCGCGGCGACGATCTGGCTGGTGTTGCGGTCGCGGGGCGCGAGCCAGATGTTGCAGCGGACTGACGCGCTGCAGGCGGCGCTGGAGGCGGCGTTCACCAAGGCCAATGCCGACATGGCGGCGCGGGTCGAGCAGGTGCGTGGCGACCTGCGGACCGATCTCACCGAACGACTGCAGCAGGGTTTGAATCTGGTGCGCGAGACGGTGGACCGGCAACTGGCCCAGGGCCGCGCCGAGCAGACCGCGGCGCTGACCGAGGCCCGCAAAGAAACGGCCACGGCGCTGGCCGCGCTGGGGAGTGGCTTGCAGGCCAAGTTCGACCAGTTGGCGGAGTCGCAGGCGCAGGCGGCCCGGCAGGCGCGCGGCGAACTGGCACAGAGCCTGACCGAGGCGACCCGGGCACTCCAGCAGCGCTTCGAGGCCCTGGAGCAACGAACTTCCGCCAACCTGGAGGCGATTCGCGCCAAGGTGGACGACAAGCTGCAGGCGATCAGCGACCAGGTGCAGGTGAAGCTCGAGAAGAACATCCAGGAGGGCTTCGCGCATTTTCAGCGCGTGCAGGAGCACCTGCAGAAGGCGGAGGAGCAGTTGCGAAACGTCGGCGTGGTAGGCCAGTCCATCAACGAGCTGAACAACCTGCTCAAGCTGCCGCACCTGCGCGGGCAGTTCGGCGAGGCCGAGCTGAGCCGGTTGCTGGCGGATTTCCTGCCGGCCGGCGCGTTCGAGGAGCAGGCCGTGATCGTGCCCGGCTCGCGCGAACGCGTGGACGCGGTGATCAATTTCCCCAAGTTCCGGCTGCCGGTGGACAGCAAGTTCAACCGCGAGCAAATCCTCCCGCTCTTCCAGACGAACGACCCGCAGCAACTGGAGGAGGCGCGCCGGCAACTGGGCACCGTGATCCGGCAACAGGCGCGCGACATCGCGGACAAGTACATTCACCCGGAGCACGGCACGACCGACCTGGCTTTCATGTTTCTGCCGAGCGAAACGGTGTATTTCGAGGTGTTGCGCGACACCGAATTGTGCGACGCCCTCCACCGGTTGAAGGTTTTCCCGGTCTCGCCGAACACGCTCGCCATCACGCTGCGCACGGTGGCCATGAGCATCAGCCAGTTCGAGTTTGCGAAGAATGTGGAGCAGACCCTGGAACAGATTCGCGCGGCGCAGACCCATTTCGGGCATTTCCAAAAGAAGTTCGAGGAGGTCGGCCGCGGCCTCGAAAAGGCCCAGGAAGCCTACGGCACCGCCACCGGCCATTTGAACCGGTTCGCCCAGCGCGTGGTCCGCTTGACCGGCGAGCCGGCGCCGGAGCTGGACTCGCAGCGCGCGGTGGACGCGTCTCTGCCTGCGGCCGAGGGCGCTAACCAGGACCAGCAATCATGAGGACATTGATTTCACTGATGGGTTTGGGGCTGGCCACGACGCTGTGGGCCGATCGCGTGAATTTCGACGCCGCCGAGCCTGGCGGCGTGCCGGCAGGATGGACGGTGGCCGTGACCGGCGGGGGCACGCCGCGCTGGACGGTGGTGCGCGACGCATCGGCGCCCAGCAAGCCCAACGTCCTCGAACAATCGGGACAGGCGAAGTTCGCGCTGTGCCTCAAGGACCAGCCGGAGTTTCGTGACGGTTCCGTGCGGGTCCGGTTCAAACCGGTGGCCGGCAAGGAGGACCAGGCTGGCGGCGTGGTCTGGCGGTATCGCGATTCGGAAAACTACTACGTCTGCCGGGCGAATGCGCTCGAAAACAACGTGGTGCTCTACAAGGTGGAAAACGGCAAACGGTCGCCCTTGGACATCGTCGGTCGCAAGGACGGATACGGCGTCAAGGTGGCGGTGGCGGCCGGACGCTGGCACACGCTGGGGGTGAGTTTTGCGGGCACGCGGTTCCAGGTCTGGTTCGACGGCAGGAAGCAGTTCCAGGTGGAGGACGCAACATTTGGCGAGGCGGGCAAGGTGGGACTGTGGACCAAGGCGGACAGCCTGACACGGTTCGACGACTTCATCTGGACGGCCCGACGAGCGGTTCGATGAGGCTTTTGATGACGTCGCAAGTGACTCGTTTGCAGGGAGCTAGGGGGACAGCCTGAAAAAAACTTGTTGTCAACTGAGGGGTCTTTGCTATTTTGCCCGTCAATGCACCGTTTTGGGTGCGCGGGCAAACGGGTTTTGTCCGGTCAACGCATAAAAAACGTAACCAAATCAACGCAGTAACGAAACATAGGAGGAACAAGAATGAAGTGTAACAAATGGACAGTGGGTCTGGTCACCGCCGGGGTGGTCAGCCTCGGATCGGTGGCCCTCGCGGAGGAAACAGCGCAGCACGCCGTCAACACGCTGCTGCAATCCACCACGCTGAGCGGCTACATCAGCACCTCGGTCATCTGGCTAACCGGACCGAACGGCGCGGATGTGGTCGGCCGCTCGTTCGACGGCCCGTCGAAGCAGAACGGGTTCAACCTTGACGTGGTCAATCTGACCCTCGAGAAGCCGTTGGATGAAGGTCAGTGGTCGGCGGGCTACAAGGTCGCGACCTGGCTCGGGCCCGACGCCAACACGCTCAACAGCATTTCCAGACCGCTGTGGGGGACGGCCAACAATCCTTCGGATTTCGCCATCCGGAATGCCTATGTTGACCTGCGCGCCCCGCTGGGCAACGGGCTGGACTTCAAGTTCGGCGTTTGGGACACGGTGATCGGCTACGAGACGGCCGAGTCCCCGAACAACCCGAACTACAGTCGTTCCTGGGCGTTCGGCATCGAACCCGTCCAACACACCGGCGTGCTCGCCAGCTACAAGTTCAACGACATCATCAGCGCCAACGCGGGCATTGCGGATCGCGGCGACGTGAACAACGTCGATGCCAAATCCGGAAACCGCGGCGTGCTGACCTACCTAGGCAGCATCAGCCTCACGGCGCCGGAAAGCACCGGCTGGCTCAAGGGGGCCACGCTCTCCGCGGGCATCATTGACAGCGGCGTCACCGGCAACACCCACGCGCCCATCAATCCGGCTCCTACCCCCACGACCGGGGATAAGAATCCGCAAAACTACTATGTGGGCGCGACGGTACCGTTGCCGATCAAGGGCCTGTCCCTCGGCGCGTCTTACGACTACCGGACGAGCGGGGTCTTTGACAACTCCTACGAAGAAGCCTTTGGCGGCTATCTCGCCTTCCAGGCCACGGACAAGCTGAAACTCAACGGTCGCGTTGAGTACGCCACCGGCTCGAACGGGGGATTTGGAGGATGGTACCCCAACAATGCCGGGACGTTGACTGACAACATCAAACTGCTCGGCGTGACCGGCACCGTGGACTATTCGCTGTGGGCCAACGCCATCACCCGGCTGGAACTCCGCTGGGATGACGCGCTCAATGGTGCGCACGACTTCGTGAACGATAGTCGCCGCAACGCCATCTCGCTGGCGCTGAACGTCATCTACAAGTTCTAAGCGCGCCGGTTTTTACCGGGCGATCATCACCCCTTTCGGCTTCTGCCGGAAGGGGTTTTTGCTGGCGGCGAGCCTGCCCGCTGGCGTGGCTCTCCAAGGTGACCGCTTGTCCCAACGAGGATTGTCCGGCAACACGAACTGAACCCTGGGCGTCAGCGGGATCGGCGATTAAAAGGGGCGACGTGGGGCGTCGAGTACCAGTGGAGCCGTTTGAATCTGGGATGGCTGCGGTGCCGACAACTGACCCGGATTGTCGCTGGATGACGAGATGCCGGAAGCATTCAGCCCGTTCCCAACGCCTCCACGGAGGGTGCCGACACGGAGGGCCAGGTCATTGGGCACGGTTCCAACGCCCGGCCGGAGAGCGGAGATCGGCGGACCATTGGCAAGCACAGGGTTCAGCGCCTCTTTGGTCTTGTCGGGGAACGCGCTCAAGGGATCTGCGATGCCCCGCAAACGGTCGAGGCTGTCGGCCATGGGACTGCGCAAACCATTGAGTGAGTCGCGCGGATCACCGCCCCCGAACCGGAACGATCCGGACGAAAGTTCGCCCGCCGCTACCATTTCCTGCAAGTTCATGCGGCCGAGTGCTGCCCGCCTGAAGCGTTGCACCCAGGTATTCTCCTGGCTGAAGCGATCGGAACCCGGCGGCATGGCCTCAACGCCCTGAGAACGGTCCACGCTCCCCGCGTCAGACGGGCCGGTCGCCCTTTGTCCGCCCGCCCTCGAGGCTTGGGCGCCGCGCAAGGGTGCGGTGTTCCGATTGAGCAAGGCCGCTTCCGTCGCCGCGCTTTCGGCAGTGCGGCTCGTTTCAACGTAACGACTAATGCTGTCGCTGCGCGACCGCTTCGGTTCAGGGGACGATTTCCAATCTTGACTGCGCACCCCGAAGGCTTCGCGGGCCGTCTTGTCAGTCACGCCATAATCCGCCGAATTGCGGAACATCCAGTTACGCTCCTGGCTGAGTCGCTCCTGCTCCTTGGGAGTGAGCACCCGCGGCGTGTCGGTTCCAACCGGCTGAAAAGGCGGCGCAGTGAGGGCGTTGAGGGATGGCCCGCCACGACCGATCAGGCTCTCCAGTGTGCCGTCCGATCCGGTACGCACCTTGTTCGGCTGACGATCCGGGGCCAGCTTGGCGTCTGAATCGGAAAAATGCACCGCCTCGTCGGCGACCAGCGAGACGGCCAATCCCGCCGCCACCATCGCAAGCGCGGGGGTTTTGCTGGGACCAAGAATCGCCGTCCGCCATTTCATGTAGAACCAATGTATAGAGCCAAAACCACCGGGAGTCAAACACCAAAGCCCGCAGGCCGTGCCCTAAATTTGGCAGGGCGAGGCTGACGAGCCGGGATGAAGTTCAAAGTTTCAAGTTTGAAGTGTTCAGCCACAACGGAGAATCTCGAGGTGCGAATTGCGAGGTGCGAATTCGCGAGGGTTCGTGAGGTCGGGGTGCGAGGTTTGCCGCGACCCTCCTCCGGTCGCTCAACTCTCAACTCTCAACCATCAACCTGATTGCGGCTCGCGAGGCTCTGGCCAGCCCCTTTGCGTTTTCCGCAGGGTCGGCTAGGTTCAGGCCGTGGAACCACCCCGCCCATCGGTGCGTCGGGCGACCTTGGAGGATCTTCCGGTCCTGCAAGCCCTGTGGGACATGTCACGGCTCCCGGGTCTGGAACTGGAGAAACACCTGACGGAATTCCAACTGGCGCTGCGACCCGATGGCGTGGTGCTGACCACCATCGCCCTGCGGGTGGCTGGCGCGCATGGCTGGCTGCACAGCGAGGCCGGTTACAAGGCCAAACCACCAGCCGAATACCGCTCAGCCCTGTGGGAGCGCGTGCACATCCTCGCCCGCAATCACGGACTGGTTCGCCTGTGGATGAAGGGCGAGCCGGCGGCTTTCTGGCAGGCCGCCGGCTTCCATCCCGCCACCGCCGATGAACTGCAAAAACTGCCTGCCGCCTGGCGCGCCGAGCCGGCGCTCTGGCACACGCTGGCGCTCAAAAGCGAGGCGCTGATGTCCACCGCCGTGGCCGAACAATTCGAGCGGTTCCACTCGGAGCAACGCGAAGCAACCGAGCGTCTGCGCCAACAGGCGGAGCACTTGAAATGGCTGGCCGGCCTGGTGGCCGCCGTGTTCTTCCTCGGGGCAATCTGGCTGGCCGCTCTGGTGTTGCGGGCCATGCGCCGTTCCCACCGGCCCTGAAATCCCGCCGCGGACTCAAGGTGAGCCGCGCCGCAGAAGCTGCTCGATGAAGCCGGTGGAGTAAACCCCGCGGCGAAAGTCGGGATCCTGCAGGATCATTTGCTGCAGTGGAATCGTGGTCTTCACGCCGGTCAGCATGAACTCGCTCAGCGCCCGGCTCATCCGCTCGATCGACTCCCGCCGGTCCTTGCCGTAAGTAATCAGCTTGCCGATCATCGAGTCATAATGCGGCGGAATGAAGTAGCCCGCATACGCGTGCGAGTCCACCCGCACGCCGTGACCGCCCGGCGGATAGTAAATCTCGATCCGCCCCGGCGACGGCCGGAAATCATCGTACGGGTCCTCCGCGTTGATCCGACACTCCATCGAGTGGCCACGGAAGCGGATGTCGCCGGACGACAGTTTCACCGGCTCCCCCAGCGCAACGAGAATCTGGAGGCGCACCAGATCAACGCCCGTCACCTCCTCGGTAATGGGGTGCTCCACCTGGATCCGTTTGTTGACCTCGAGGAAGTAGTAGTTGCCGGCGTCGTCAACGATGAATTCAACCGTCCCGGCGTTGTTGTACTGGGCGGTTTCCAGGATGCGCACCGCGGCCTTGCCCATTTTCTTGCGCAGGTCCCTGAACCGGTTTTCGATGAGGGGCGACGGGGTTTCCTCGATCATCTTCTGATGGCGGCGCTGGATGGAACAGTCCCGTTCACCCAGGTGGATGATGTTGCCGCGCGTGTCGGCGAGCATCTGGAATTCGATGTGGTGCGGGTTCTCGAAGTACTTCTCGATGTAAACACCGGAGTTGCCGAAGGCTTTCTCCGCCTCGGACCGGGCGGTGTGGTAGCCCTTCATCAACGAGATGTCGTTGTGCGCGATCCGCATCCCCCGCCCGCCCCCGCCCGCAACCGCCTTGATCAGCACCGGATAGCCGATCTTCTTGGCGACGGCGATCGCCTCGGCCTCGTTCTCCACCACGCCGTCAGAACCGGGCGGAACCGGCACGCCGGCCTTTTTCGCGAGCTGCCGGCTCACCGCCTTGTCCTGCAAGGCGTTCATCGCCCGCGAACTTGGGCCGATGAAGCGGATGTTGCAGCTCTCGCAGATGTCGGCAAAGTGCGAGTTCTCCGAAAGAAAGCCATAACCGGGATGGATCGCGTCCACGTCGGCGATCTCCGCCGCGCTCACGATGCGGTCGATGCGAAGGTAGCTTTCGCTGGCCGGGGCGCGGCCAATGCAAATCGCCTCATCGGCCATCTGCACGTGCATCGAAGTGGCATCCGCTTCGGAGTACACCGCCACCGTGCGGATCCCCATTTCCTTGCAGGTACGGATGATGCGAACGGCGATTTCGCCGCGGTTGGCGATCAGGATTTTCTCAAACATCGGATGGGGGGGGACACAGTCCGCATGGCGGCGCAACGCGTCGCCCGGAACCGCCGGGCCTCGCGCCACAACACCGGCTAGAGCGGGCGAAGCTTGAACAATACCTGGCCAAACTCGACCGGCTTGGCGTTCTCCGCCAACACCTGCACGACGACGCCCTTGGTCTCCGCCTTGATCTCATTCATCACCTTCATCGCCTCGATGATGCAGACCACCGTGTCGGGATTGACCTCGCTGCCAACTTCAATGTACGGAGCGGCCTCGGGTGCCGGCGCGCGATAAAAAGTGCCAATCATGGGCGATTGGATGTCCACCGTGACGCTGGCGGGCGGGGCGAGGGCAGGCACAGGAGCGGGGCTGGCGGCCGCGGCCGGTGCCGGCAGGCTGGGTGTGGCTGGTGCACTCGCCGCCATCGCCTGGGCGTCCTCGACCGCCGTCGCGCCGCCGCCGTTGGGATTGCGTCTCAATCGGATCTTGAAACCCTCCTTCTCGAGCTCGAACTCGGCAATCGAGTTCTTCCGCATCAAATCAATGATGGCTTTGATGTCTTTCAGGTCCACGACATGCTCCTGGGTGGAAGATTCGGTGTTTTGAAGGTTCGGTACCGCCACGCGTTCAGCTAAAGAGCAGCGGTCGATCCCGACCCTGCCTGGACTTGTTTAGAATCGTTGCTCGCAGCCTAGTGAGTCGTTCGGACGTGGTCAAGCAAACAATTGGTCCGCGACGGACGCGCGAATTGCCTCAAGTAAAAGGTAACCAAGGAAGGGAAAGGGGGTGCGGGGGGAAGGGGTCGTTGACTCATCATGGTGGACACCGAGCAGAAAGGCACCAACATGAGTCGAACGAGCCGAGC